>Ga0153924_1000091_pt1 | contig 66751 bp, 76 predicted proteins | sample TSNJ008MetaG_FD_104709 | JGI IMG/M metagenome (GOLD analysis project Ga0153924, IMG submission 104709) | Attine ant fungus gardens microbial communities from New Jersey, USA - TSNJ008 MetaG | ecosystem: Host-associated > Fungi > Mycelium > Unclassified | place: USA: New Jersey, Wharton State... | reverse complement strand
TCGCCGGCATCCTGGTCCGCAAGGTCGGGCCGAAGCCGCCGATGCTGCTCGGTGGGATCGCCATCGTCGCCGCGTTCCTCATCCCCGCGATCTCGCACGCCGCTATCGCCGAGGTCGTCGTGTCCGGCGTCCTGACCGGCATCGGCATCGGTCTCGCCCTCGCGGCGTGCTCGAACGCGATCATCGAGAGCGTCCCGGCGAACCAGACCGGCGAGGCCATCAGCGCGAACACCGTCGTCCGGACCATCGGCTCCAGCGTCGGCACCGCCGTGATCGCGGCGCTCATCACCTCGCACAGCACCCCGCAGGGCCTGCCGACCGACGACGCCTTCACGATCGGCTTCTGGGCCTGCACCTGCGTCGCGGTGCTCGCCGTCGTCGGCGCGCTCATCGCGCCGTCGATGCGTGCGCGCCGCGCCGCGGCGGCCGCTCGCGGCATCGACGACCTGGACGAGGTCGCCTCCTGACGCTCTGGGGGTGACCATCCCTGCCAGGCCCGGGCCGCGTCGACGACGCGAGCCGGGCCTCCAGGCAGTTGCGCCCACAGCGCCCGACCCGCGCCGACCTGCGAGGTGCCCGAGCATGCACGCAGACGACGTGACGATCCTCGGAGTCGCAGCGTCCCACGGAAGGACGCGGAGCACCGCGCCCGGACAGGAGACCCCATGAGCACCGACCACGACGAGACCTCGACCGGCAAGCCGTCCTTCCGCGACACCGTCACGGCGGGACTCGTGCAGAAGGCCCTCGAACCGGTGCTGCGCGCCGTGCGCGACGAGGTCGCCTCAGCGCGTCGGGAGATCTCCGAGCGGGCGAACGGCGCGAAGACCGGCCTGGTGCTCGCCGGGATCGCGGTGGGCTTCGCCCTGACGACGCTCGTGCTGCTCGCCGGGCTCGTGGTCGCGCTGATCGCCCTCGCGCTGCCGGTCTGGGCCGCGGTGGGCATCACGTTCGTGGTGTTCGCGATCGTCACGGCGATCCTCGGTGTCGTCGGCCTCCGTGGCATCCGCCGTGGTGTCCCGCCGGTGCCGAAGGACACGATCCACGAGGCGAAGGAGCGGGTGACGAACCGCTGACGCGCGGTGCGGGCTACATCGCGAGCGTCATGCCGACCACGGCGACCGTCATCGCGAAGACCTCGCCGCTCCGGACCGCACGTCGGTCCTCGCGTGCCCACTCGTACCGGAGCAGCCACCCGCTGAACGCCGAGTAGCCGATCACTCCGGCTCCGAGCACCGCGGTCAACGCGATCCCGTGACCGGCGTGTCCGTCGGCGATGCCGGTCGCGCGGCCCATCAGGAGCATGCCCGCCATCACGACGGCGGAGAGCGCGCGGTGCACGTCCATCGGTTCGGCCCGGCGACCGTCCGCCCGACGACGGCGCATCACCGGCAGCGGAGCGAGCAGGAGCAGCAGCGTCGCCGCGAGGAGTGTCCACACGGCTCCCGCGTGCACGACGGGCATCAGCATCGCGACGAGCATCACGGCCGCGGGGACGATCACGCCGGGCCGCGGCCGGTAGCGGTCACCGACGATGCAGCACACCGACGCGAACTGCGGCACGACGAGCATGGCGTCGGCGACGGTCTCGTGCACGGCGTGTCCTCGGGTGCGGCGGCTGGTGCGGGGTGGGTCAGTCCTCGGCGCGGGAAGCGGCTTTCGCGGCGCGCTCCTGCTTCACGCGGGCGTTCTCGGCGTGCACCGCGGCCTGGGTCGCACGCTCGCGGACGAGCCACTCGGGCTTCTGCTCGAGCAGCGTCTTGATCTCGGAGGTCGTGAGCGGCTCGTCGATGCCCGCACGGGTCAGCCCCGAGATCGACACGCCGAGCTTCTGCGCCACGACGGGTCGCGGGTGCGGGCCGTCGCGACGGAGGTCCTCGAGCCAGGTCGGGGGTTCCGTGCGGAGTTCGTCGAACGCGGTCCGGCTGATCGGCGCGCTCTGGAAGGTCTCCGGGGCGGCCGCCAGCAGGATGCCGAGCTTCTTCGCGGCCGTCTCGGGCTTCATGGTCTGTTCCTGCGCCATACCCCCAAGGGTACGGCCCCTATGCTCGGTTGCATGACCGCGGCCCTCACCATCGCCTTCGTACCAGGGGTGTCCCCGGCGAAGTGGGCCCGCGTCTGGCGCGACCGCTTCCCCGAGATCGACCTCCGACTCCGCCCGATCGGCGCCGACGAGGTGGTCGACGCACTCGCCGGCGAGGCCGACATGGCCTTCGCCCGCGCCCCGTTCCCGGACGGGCACAACGCCATCCCGCTCTGGACCGAGACGGCGGTCGTCGCGGTCCCGAAGGACTCCCCGCTCGCCGACCTCGCCCAGATCGACCTCACCGAGGCCGACGTGCACGTCGTCGACGCCGGGCCCGTCCCGGCCGACGTCGATGCCGCTCTCGACCTCGTCGAGGCCAACGTCGGTGCCGTGGTCCTCCCCCAGTCGCTCTTCCGCGCGGCGAGTCGCAAGGACCTCGTCGCGCGCCCGCTCGTCGACGCGCCGGGCACCCGGATCGCGCTCGTCTGGCGCGACGAGGACGCCTCCGACACAACGGAGGAGTTCATCGGCGTGGTGCGCGGGCGGACCGCCAACAGTTCCAGGGGTGCTCAGGACCAGCCTGGAGGCACGGATCAGGCCGAGGACGCCGGCTCGCGTCCGTCGGGTGGCGGCAAGGCCACAGCCTCCAACAAGAAGACCGTCGCGAAGCGGGGTGCCACGAAGGGCACCGGTGCGAAGAGCGGCGGGGGCAAGAACTCCACCGGCCGCGGTCGGGTGCAGCGCGGGATGAAGGGCAAGCCGAAGCGCGGGTCGAAGGGCAACCGCTAGGTCCCGCGCCCGCGCAGCGTCAGTGCATCACGGCTGCTGCTGCTCGTGCGACCCGTTCGCCTCGGGCATCCTCGGCGGCCGCTCGGGCAGCGGTGACCACCCGGGTGTCGGCACGCACGGCGGACCCGGCGTCGAACGGCGGCTGCGGGTCGTACTCGATCTGCAACTGGATCGCCTCGGCCGCGGGCTGCCCGGCGAGCTCGGCCGCGAGCCACAGCGCCATGTCGATGCCCGCGCTGACCCCCGCAGCGGTCACGATCGCACCGTCGTCGACCACGCGGTCCTCGACGGGCTGCGCACCGAACGCCGCGAGCATGGGCTTCGACGCCCAGTGCGTCGTCGCCCGCTTCCCCGCCAGGAGGCCCGCGCCGCCGAGCACGAACGCCCCCGTGCAGACCGACGTCACCCACGTGGCCCGTTCAGCCTCGCGCCGGACGAAGCCGATCACCTCGGGGTCGAGCATGGCGTCGAACGCACCGTCGCCACCGGGCACCACGAGGACGTCGGCTGGACCGGCCTCGGCGATCGTCGTCGTCGGCACGAGCGCCAGACCGCAGTCGCTCGGCACCGGGTCGAGCGTCGCCGCGACGTACTCGACCCGCGCGCCGGGCACCCGGGACAGCACCTGCGCGGGACCGGTCAGGTCGAGCTGCGTGAGGTCCGGGAACAGCAGGAACGAGATCCGGACCTCGTCGGGATCGTGCGCGGGCGTGACTGCGTCGTCGCTCGGCTCGGGCACCGGGACCTCGGTGTCGACCGGCACCTCGACCACCTCGGCGTCGACCGGGTGGACGGGGCGGACGCGCGGGTTCTCGGAGCTCATGTCGCGACCCTAGCGCTGCGGAGTGACCCGCGTTCCGATCAGGACCAGACGCCGGAGGTCCCTCGGCGATGGCTGCCGACGAGGTGCGTGTCGACGATGCCGAGCGCCTCCATCAAGGCGTACATCGTGGTCGGCCCGACGAAGGCGAACCCGCGCTTCCGGAGCGCCTTCGACAGGGCCACGGACTCGTCGGACTTCGTCGGGACCTCGGCGGACGAGTGCGGCTCGGGCGTCGTCGCCGGCCGGAACGACCAGACGAAGTCGCTCAGCCCGCCGTCCTCACGCAGGGCGATCGTCGCGTTCGCGTTCGTGATCGTCGCGAGGACCTTCGCCCGGTTCCGGACGATGCCCGCGTCGGCCATCAGGCGTGCGACGTCGTCCTCGCCGAACTGCGCCACGGTGTCGGCGTCGAAGTCCGCGAAGGCAGCCCGGAACGCCGGACGCTTCGCGAGGATCGTCCGCCACGACAGACCGGACTGGAACGCCTCGAGCGAGAGCCGTTCGAACACGCCACGCTCATCACGCACGGGCATGCCCCACTCGGTGTCGTAGTAGCTCCGGAGCAGCTCGTCCGTCGACGCCCACACCGGCCGGGCGAGTCCGTCGTCCCCGACCACGAGGTCCGACGGTGGCAGTGCGGGTTCAGTGCTCATGGCACCATCCTGGCGCGGGCCGCCGACAGCCGACGCCACGGCCCTCGGTCACTCGGCGGGCGGTCCGTCCTGCGCGGCCTGCGGGTCCATCCACACGTACTCCCAGCGGTGCCCGTCCGGGTCGACGAAGCTCCGCTGGTACATGAACCCGAGGTCCATCTCCGGGCGGTCCTCGGCGCCCCCGGACATCACCGCGGCGTCGACGATGCGGTGGACCTCGTCCTTCGACGGCGCACTGAGCGAGTTGATGACCTCGATCGTCCCCGCATCGGCGATGGTCTTGTCGGTGAACTCGGCGAACTTGGCGTGCGTGAGGACCATGACGTAGATCGTGTCGCTCACCACGACGCACGCGGCGGTGTCGTCACTGAACGCCGGGTTGATCGAGTAGCCGAGTGCCTCGTAGAACGCCTTCGAGCGCTCGAGGTCGGCGACGGGCAGGTTGATGAAGACCATCGTGTCCATGGGGAGGAACCTTTCGTCGTGCTCAACCTGGCGCGATGGAGGGCTGAGCGCAACCGTTTCATCGGCGAAGCAAGTGGAACGCAATGTACTGGCTTGATGCAGCGCGCCTACGTCGACGAGTCGGAGCCGGGCGGCGGGCGCGACCACACGGCGTACGTGATGGCCGCTGTGGTCATCAACGAGTCTGACGCCGAGACCGTGCGGTCAGCTGTTCGCGGCGTGACCCCGACGCGTATGCGGAAGCTGCACTGGTACGAGGCGCTCGGCTCGCAGCGGATCTCTTGGTTGGAGCTTCTCCGCCGAGCCGTCGCGATCGTCGTAGTCCGGTACGACGGCGCGGCCGCCCGTGCCGAGCGGCGGCGACGCCGGTGCCTCGAGCGGTTGATCTGGGAGCTGGACGCGCGCGGAGTCGAACGACTCGTTCTCGAATCCCGAGGCAAGGCGTGGGACGACAACGACCGATCGATGCTCGACGCGCTCCGGCGTCGCGGAGTGGGACGCTCGATGCGACACGAGCACGTTCGAGGTGTCGACGAGCCGCTGGTGGCACTCGCTGATCTCGCATGTGGCGCCCACGTCGCAGGGCTCGAAGCGGATCTCGACACCATGGTCGTGCGCGTCGCTTGAATCCGCCCGGACGGCGCAAAACCCCGGGCCCGCGCTGGCTGCAGGCGTATCCGGGGCTCACTTCCGACCGAGCAGCACGCGGTCGACATATCAATGCTAGAGCGGAAGAGGGGGCGCGTCAACCACGGAGACTGCCTGGGTGCGGAAACGCGAATCCCCGGGCCCGCGCTGGCTGCAGGACATCCGGGGATCACTTCCGACCGAACAGCACCCGATCGACATATCAATACTAGTGATGCTGCATCCGACTGCCAACCGCCGCCGCGCCGGACGTTCGCCGCCTCGATAACCGGCACCGCGCCTCCAGGCCGACCGCCGTGGAACGACGAAACCGCTGTCGCACGACAGCGGTTTCGTCGTTCCGGGTCGGCAGGAGCCCCTCGGCCCCGCCGACCACAGGCGTCAGGCGAGCTCGCGCCCCTCGCCGGCAGCCTTCTGGTGCGCTTCGGCTTCGGCCTGGCCGATGATGTCCTCCGCCGGGACGGGGTTCAGCCGGTCCCAGAGGAAGAAGAGCAGCCCGCCGACGAGCATCGACAGCCCGACCCACAGGTTGATGTGGATGCCGCCGGTCTTCTCCGGGTCGGTGTCCCAGTGGACGATGCCGACGATGGTCGTGATCACGCCGTACAGGACGAACAGACCACCGAGGATGCGACGCAGGTCGAGTCGGCGGGTGGAACGGACGAGGGCGGCCTTCTGCTCCTCGGTCATGGCGGTGTTGGTGTCGCTCATGGGAGATCTCCTTCGGTGATCAGAGGAACGGGAGGTAGAGGACGACGCACAGCACGAGTGCGACGGTGCCGAGCAGCGCGGGCGAGCGGTACCAGGCGGTGTCGGTCGCCACGGAGTCGCCGTGCAGGTCGATCTTGCCGATGCCGTAGACCAGGCCGCCGAGTTCCTTCTCGGCCTTCGGCTTGGTGAACATCGACACGACGAACCCGACGACGAGGACAGTGACGAACGAGATGATCGCGCCGTACAGCGTCTCGGCGGTCGCGGTGGCGAACAGCTTCGGGTTCACCAGGTAGGCGATCCAGGTGATCGTCGGCGTGACGATGCCGAGGATGTAGCCCCAGAGCGCTCCGGCGGTGGTCATCCGCTTCCAGAGCAGACCGAGGATGAACACGGCGAACAGCGGCGCGTTGAAGAACGAGAACAGCGTCTGCATGTACGTCATGATGTTCGACGCCTGTGCGGCGATGAACGCGGTCGCGATGCCGACGAGCACGCCGACGACGGTCACCCAGCGACCGGTCTTCAGGTAGTGCACGTCGGGCATGTTCGGCTTGATGTAGCGCTGCCAGATGTCGTACGTGAAGACCGTGTTGAAGGACGACACGTTCGCCGCCATGCCGGCCATGAACGAGGCGAGCAGACCGGTGACCGCGACGCCGAGCACGCCGGTCGGCAGGTACATCTGGATGAGCTTCGGGATCGCGTCGTTGTAGTCCAGCGCACCGGAGGCGAACTGGTTGCCGACGACGGCCGCGGCGATCAGGCCGGGGATGACGACGATCGCGGGGATGAAGAGCTTCGGGATCGCGGCGATGAGCGGGGTGCGGCGGGCGGCGGACATGTTCTTCGCCGAGAACGCACGCTGGACCTCGGTGAAGTTCGTCGTCCAGTAGCCGAAGCCGAGGACGAAGCCCAGGCCGAGCACGATGGCAAGCCAGTTCGCGCCGATCGGGTTGGTGACGTCACCGAAGCCGGTGCCGGCCCACGCCTGCAGGTGCTGCACGCCCTGGGTCTTCACGATGGCGGACGACAGGCCGTCCCAGCCGCCGACACGGTGCAGACCGACGATCGTCAGCGGGATGAGCCCGGCGATGATCACGAAGAACTGCATGACCTCGTTGTAGATCGCGCTGCTCAGGCCGCCCAGGGTGATGTAGACGAGCACGAAGCCGGCGGAGACGATGATCGCGAGCCACTCGGGCCAGCCGAGCATGGCCTCGATGACGATCGCCATCGCGTACAGGTTGATGCCCGCGATGAGCACGTTCGACACCGCGAACGCGATCGAGTTCACCAGGTGCGGGGCCTTGCCGAACCGCCGCAGCATGAACTCGGGCACGGAGCGCACCTTCGAGCCGTAGTAGAAGGGCATCATCACGAGCCCGAGGAACACCATCGCCGGCACCGCGCCGACGAGGTAGTAGTGCAGGGTCGCCATGCCGATCTGGGCACCGTTGGCGGCCATGCCGAGGATCTCGGTCGCGCCGAGGTTCGCGGACACGAACGCCAGGCCCGTGATCCACGCGGGCATCGAGCGGCCCGAGAGGAAGAAGTCCATGCTCGTCCGGACCTGCTTCCGGGCGGTGAAACCGATCCCGATGACGACCGCGAAGTACACGATGATCATCAGGTAGTCGACCCAGCCCAGATCGAGCCGGATCCCGTTGTTCGCTGCAGCGAGAACCATTCAAACTCCACGTCAGTGTGTTGCGATCGACAACTCCGCCGACCCGGACGGGAACGTTACACCGATTTGTGACCGTTCACATAGCCGAGGTATGCATCACGCCCGCAAGGGCCACGAGCGGCGTCGATAGGCTCGCTCCATGACCGAGCAGTCGCGCATCCTCGTCCTCAACGGCCCGAACCTCGACATCCTCGGGCGGCGCGACCCGACGCAGTACGGCACGGTGACGCTCGCCGAGATCGAGGCGATCGTCCACACCGAGGCGGCGGTCCACGGCTTCGACGCCGACTTCCGGCAGACGAACCGCGAGGGCGAGCTCGTCGAGTGGCTGCACGAGGCGCTCGACGACTTCGTCGGGGTGGTCATCAACCCCGCCGCGTACGCGCACACCTCGGTCGCGCTGCACGACGCGGTCGAGGCGCTGTCCGTCCCGGTCGTCGAGGTGCACCTGTCGAACACGTGGAAGCGCGAACCGTTCCGGCACGTCGACCACGTCGCGACGGCGGCGACCGCCGTCATCGCCGGCGCCGGCCCGGACGGCTACCGTCTGGCGGTCGCGCACGTCGCGTCCCTGCAGGGCTGACCCCACTGCGGACGGGAGGCGCGGGGCGCGCCCGCCACGCGCCTCCCGTCCGATGGTTGGAACGTTCCGTTCGTGAGTGTCTCGCGCTAGGTTCGAATGTATGGACAAAGTGCGCAGCGGTCTCGTCGGCTACGGCATCGGCGGGCGGGCCTTCCACCGCCCGTTCCTCCTCGACGCCGAGGGCGTTGAACTGGTGGGCGTCGTCGCCCGCTCGGCCGACAAGCGGGAGCAGCTCGCGGGCGACCTTCCCGGGGTCCCGGTGCACGACTCGCTCGGCGACCTGCTGGCGGCCGGAGTCGACGCCGTCGTGATCACCACTCCCCCGTCGACGCGGCGCGACCTCGCGCTCGAGGCGATCGCTGCCGGGGTCGCAGTGGTGGCGGACAAGCCCTTCGCGCCCGACCCGGCGACCGCACGCGAGATCCGTGACGCCGCAGCGGCAGCCGGCGTGGTCATCGCGCCCTTCCACAACCGACGCTGGGACACCGACCTCGCGACACTCCGGGGCGTCCTCGACGACGGGCGCGTCGGGGCACCGCTGCGGTTCTGGTCGCGGTTCGACCTGGTCGAGCGGCACGGGATCGCGACCGGGGTCGGCGGCGGCGTGCTCTCCGACATCGGGTCGCACCTGGTCGACCAGGCGGTGTCGCTGTTCGGCCCGATCGCCCGGGTGTCCTGCACGCTCGACGTCCGGGACGCCCGCGCACTCGGACGCGACCAGGACGGCGACATCGACGCCGGGTTCACCCTGTCGGCGACGCACGTCTCCGACGTGGAGTCCGTCCTGACGTCGAACAAGGCCGGCTGGCTGAGCGCTCGACGCCTCCGCGTGGACGGGGTCGACGGCACGTACGAGGCCTCGAGTACAGACGTGCAGGCGCAGGCCGCGGTGGCGGGGCACTCGCCGGCCGAGGACCGCGCCGGGTGGGGCATCGAGCCGGCCGGCGGGATGCTCACGACGTCCTCGGGGACGGTCGAGGTCCCGTCGGCGCAGAGCTCGTACACGGACTACTACGAGCGGTTCGCCCGTGCGGTCCGCGGGCTCGGGCCGGTGCCGGTCCCGGCGGACGACGCCGTGCACGTGGTCGATGTGCTCGACGCGGCGCGCCGCTCGGCCGCGTCGGGCGAGACGGTCGCGGTCCCCGCACCCTGACGACCGACGAGGTCGCGTGACCTGCCGCTCGCGGTCGACGCGGGCGGCAGTTCGTGCGACCTCGGCGGCGGACCCGCGGCGTGTCGCGCGACCTCGCGCGACCCCGTCTCAGAAGTCGGCGGGGCGGCGGACGTCGCCGACGCCGGCCGTGGCGAAGCCCCCGCGGATGATCGGCAGGGCACGGTGCACGGCCTGGTCGATGCGCAGCTCGAGGTCGACGTTCGCGATGTCGTAGCCGCCCTCGCGCTTCGTGAAGTCCCGCTCGTTCCCGAAGACGCCGATGGGCAACGTGGTCGACTGGAAGAACCCGAACAACGGCCGCATCTGGTGCTCGACGAGCAGCGCGTGCCGGTCACTCCCACCCGTCGCGGTCAGGAGCACCGGGGTGTCGACGAGGTCGTACTGCCCGATCCAGTCGAAGAAGAGCTTGAACGCACCGGAGTACGCGGCACGGAACGCCGGGCTGCCGACGACGAGCACGTCAGCTGCCTCGACGGTCTCGAGGGCGCGGCGGGTGCGGTCGGACATCGCCTCGCGGGACGGCGCGGCACCGAGGTCGGCGAGCAGCGGGCCGATCTCCACCGTCTCGGTCCGGGCGTCCTCGATCTCCTGCCCGAGGCGCGCCACGGTCGCAGCCACCAGGGTGGACGTCCGCGAGGGGTCCGATGGGCTGCCGCTCACGCCGACGACGAGTTCTCCGCTCATGCGGTCGATCGTCACACGCATGCTGCCCGGGCGGCTCGGTTGTGACGACATGTGTCGGGTTCCAGCGCGTGGCGCGTACCGTCCGCGCCATGCAGACGTTCCTGCCGTACCCGGACTTCCGCGCCTCGGCCGAGGTGCTCGACGACCGGCGGCTCGGCAAGCAGCGGGTCGAGACGCTGCAGGTGATGCGCGCACTGACGCTGCCGGACTACGGCTGGCAGCACCACCCGGTCGTCGCGATGTGGCGTGGGTACCGACCGGCGCTGATGGCCTACCAGCACACCACGTGCCGGACCTGGACCGAGCGCGGGTACGCGGACACCTGTCTCGACAAGACACTCGCCGACCTCGGGCTCGTGCCGGAAGATCGCGAGGCGTACGAGCGCGGAGACTTCCCGACACCGCCGTGGAACGACGACCCGGCGGTGCACCGGTCACATCGCTCGAAGCTCGTGCAGAAGGCCCCGGAGCACTACCGGCCGCTCTTCCCCGACGTGCCGGACGACCTGGACTACGTGTGGCCGGTCAGCCCACGGGCGTCCACCGGGGTCCGTCGCGCCGGGTGACGGCGGCTGACCGGACCTCGGCGGTGGCAGCGAGTCCGTCCGCGGCGTGCGATGCGACGGCCGAAGCGATCTCGTCCGACGGTGCCTCGAACCGCACGACGGCGCACGGCACGCCCCGGAGCAGCTGGACGTCCTTCGCCTCGACGACGGTGAGTTCGGCGACCAGGCGTGCGGCCTCGGGCAGGACGGCGTCGGGAGTTGCGCCGGGAGCGAGTGCCCCGACGGCCAGGGTCACACGGTACGAGGGCATGCGCCCACGCTAGCGGGAGCACGGGCAGGATCCGGGGCCCGCCGTGGGCGGAGGGGGCGGCGTCGCACAGGGGAAGCGACGCCCACGCCCACGACGGGTCGCGGGATCCAGCGGAGCACGACGATTCAGGGGGTGCCGTGCCCCGCGCCGGACGCAGATCAGGGGCAGCGTCCGGTCATCGCATCGCCGGGTCCGCAGGGGAAACGGACCCGTCGGTGCTGGTCCTCAAGGGTGTTCGGTGTCCTCTCGGTACCGGTCCGTCTCGGTCGGTGCGGGCATCGACCGTCGGGCCGCCGCGGGTCGGACCATGGGGAGCAGGGCACTCCCGATGGTCGCCAGCACACCCACGACGGCGATCAGCCCGAGCGGGGCGGTGCCGAGGTCGTGCTGTGCGGCCAGGACGAGCGCGACGACCGTCGCTGGTGCGGGGAGGAGCTGGACCGCCCGGAAGTGGTCCTCCTGCCGGACCCGAGTCGTCATCGCGTTTGCCATGTGAACACTCTGACGCAGATCGGCTGTCCGCAGAAGGGGGGACACGACCCCACTCATGGAGTAGAACGTCTAGTACACTTAGATCTCGGTCACAGCGACTGAGGGCCCGGGAGGACCTCCCGCACCCAGGCTTCCAGCTGCACCGCGCCTTCGACGCCGACGCCGCTCGTGAGGAGCAGTGACAATATCGCCAGCACTGCCAGCATCCATCTGAGCCCGGTCGCCCATCGAACTGTCCAGAACACCGGGAGCCAGAAGTATCGAGACCAGCGCCCCGCTCCCCCGAGTTGCGCGTAGACGCTGCTGACGCTCGCAACGCAGAGCGCGATGCCCGAAAGGCAGACGAAGAACGCGATCAACGCTCCGAAGGACTGGCAGAGAAGTACCGGAACTTCGAGACCCTGTGCGTGAAGGACCGCTTCGACCGCTGCAGACAGCGACCGGTTCTGTGGATTCACCCGTTCCAGAAATCCTTGCAGGACCGGGTGCAGAAGCGGGTGGATCAACCAAATTGCACTAGTGACACCCGAGACGACGTATGCCAGCAGGCCTGCAAGTTCCCACGCGAAGCGTCCTCCCCCCCACGGCACCTCGCCAGTACAGCAATGCGAACGTCGCAAGGGTCGACGCGAGCGTGACCGCCGCCGCGATGACGATCGAGCTGGCGACGACCGTCGAGTTGATCGCATACAGATACACGAGCCAGACCACGATCAGGCCCCCGATCGACGGCCACAACCACGGACTGTCGTCGGAGCGCGTCTGCCGTGGTGACGCGCTGGTGCCACAAAGCGTGCGACGCAGCCGTGACCAAACGCTCCACTGCGTTCGCCGGAGTGCACCGTCGATCGACCAACGAAGATCCACCCTCCCCGTCGAGTCCGACGAAGCCAATTGACTGAATCCCGTCGCGATTGGAATCCCGAGCACGATGCCAGCCGCGCTGAAGAGGGGCGACCAGTTACTCATGACGACCACGCTTCTGCTGTCCGAAGTGCCCGTACAACCAACCGAGCACCGTGGTGACAAAGGTTCCAAGGACGAGCCACGCGATGTCGACATAGTGCTCCCGCACGAAGCTCATCAGATCTTCCCCCATGCGGCCAACATATCAGACACGCATTCGCCGCAGGGACTTATGGCAACGTTCGTCAGGCTAGGGAGCGGACCGCTCTTACCGCCTCGACGACGGCCTGAACCACGACCTGAACCTGCTCGCCGACGAGGGTCGCGTCGAAGGTCAGCCGGAGCGCCGTGCGGGCGACCTCGTCGGACAGCCCGAGCGCCGTGAGCACGTGCGACGCCTCGGTGCTGCCGGCGGCGCAGGCACTCCCCGACGACGACACGACGTCACGCTGTTCCAGCTCGAGGAGCACCGTCTCGCCGTTCACGCCCGGGAAGCAGAACGACGCGTGCCCCGGGAGCCGCGCGGTCCGCGACCCGGTGACGAACGCGCCGGGGACGGCGGCGAGCACCCCGTCGAGCACGGCGTCGCGGGTCGCGGTGGCCCGCGCCGCGGACTCCGATCGGGTGGCGGCCAGCAGGGTCAGCGCCGTCGCGACCGCCACGGCTCCGGCGACGTCCTCGGTGCCGGACCGTCTCCCCCGCTCCTGTCCACCGCCGTGCAGGAGCGGCTCGAGCGCCACGCCCGACCGGATCGCCAGCACGCCGGTGCCCTTCGGCGCGCCGACCTTGTGTCCCGACAGCGAGAGGGCGTCGACGCCGAGCTCGTCGAGTCCGATCGGCAGCCACGGCGCGGACTGGACCGCGTCGGTGTGGAACCGGGCGCCGACCTCGTGTGCGACCGCGGCGAGCGCCCGGACGTCCTGCACGGTCCCGATCTCGTTGTCGGCGTGCGCGATCGACACGAGCGTGGTGTCCGGGCGGAGTGCGGCACGCAACGCCGAGGGGTCCACGACCCCGAGCGCGTCGACGGGCAGCACGGTGACCTCGAACCCGTGGAAGCGCTCGAGGTACCGGCAGCTCTCGAACACCGCCTCGTGCTCGATCGCGCTCGTCACGACGTGCCGACCCCGGGGCGACGCGAGCGCCATGCCCTTCACCGCGGTGTTCGCTCCCTCGGTGCCCCCGGTGGTGAAGACGACCTCGGCCGGTCGGCACCCGAGGACCCGAGCGACCGCTGCCCGGGCGTCGGCGAGCCCGCGGGCAGCCGCGTCACCGACGCCGTGCGTCGACGACGGGTTGCCGAACGTGCCCGTGAGGTACGGCCACATGGCTTCGAGCACCTCGCGGCGCACGGGGGTCGTCGCGGCCCGGTCGAGGTAGAACACGGGCCCGGTCAGACCGCGACGTCGATGTCGAGCCCGAGGTCGAGCGCACGGGCGGAGTGCGTCAGGGCCCCGACGGAGATGACGTCCACCCCGGTCGCGGCGATCGCGGCGACCGTGTCGAGCGAGACGCCCCCGGACGCTTCGACGAGTGCGCGGCCGGCGACGAGCGCGATGCCCTCGACGAGCATGTCCGGCGTGAAGTTGTCGAGCATGATCGTGTCGACGCCGGCCGCCACGACGGGTTCGATCTGGTCGAGGCGGTCCACCTCGACCTCCAGGTGGACGGTGTGCCCGAGGCGCTTCCGGGCCGCACCGATGGCGTCGCCGATGGCTGTCCCGCCCGCCAGGAGCACCGCGAGGTGGTTGTCCTTGGCGAGCACGGCGTCCGACAGCGAGGTCCGGTGGTTGTGGCCGCCGCCGCAGCGCACCGCGTACCGCTCGATCGCTCGGAGCCCCGGGGTCGTCTTCCGGGTGTCGACGATCCGCGCACGGGTGCCCGCGACCGCCGCGACGTAGGCGGCCGTCGCGGTCGCGATGCCGGACATCCGCTGCGCCAGGTTCAGCGCGACCCGCTCGGCCCGCAGGACCGAGCGGGCGTTGCCCGTCACCGTCGCCAGCAGGGTGCCTGTCGTGAAGGACGCCCCGTCGGGGACGTGCAGGACGACGTCGATCGCCGGGTCGACCGTGCGCATCACGGCGACGAACACGCCGCCGCCGCTCAGGACGCCGGGTTCCCGCGCTGCGAGCGTCGCGGTCGCGGTCGCGTCGGCCGGGATCAGGGTCTCGCTCGTGACGTCGCCCCAGGGCGCGTCCTCCTCCAGAGCGGTGTCGATCACCCGGCGCAGGGCGTGCGGCGGGATGGTCCCCGGATCGATCGGTGCGGTCATGCGGGTACCTCCTGCGGGACGGCTGCGTGCTGGGCGACCCACGCGTACGACGCGGGTGCGGTCGGGTCGGTGTCGGGGTGGTCGGTGCGGGCGTGGGCACCGCGGGACTCGGTGCGGGTCTCGGCGGCGAGCGCGACGATCCGTGCGAGGTCGAGCAGTGCTCGGTCCTCGTGGTCGCGCACCCCGGTGGGGTCCGCGACGCGCAGGGCGTCGAGTTCGCGGCGTGCGGTCGCGAGTCCGGTCGCGTCGCGGAGCAGGCCCACGCGGTCCGTCATGACGGACTGGACCGCCTGGCGGACGTCCGCGCCTCCAGTCTGGGTCGGACTGGAGGCGCGGATCGCGTCGGCCGCGTCGCTGACGGTCGTGACGTGGAGACCTGCGTCACCCCGCAGGCGCAGCCGGCCGGGGCGGGGCGCGTCGAGCGCGTCAGCCGCCCTCACGGCGAAGACGAGGCCCTCGAGGAGTGAGTTCGAGGCGAGCCGGTTCGCACCGTGCACGCCGGTGCAGGCGACCTCGCCGACGGCGAGCAGTCCGGGGAGGCTGGTGCGGCCCTCGGCGTCGGTCGCGATGCCGCCCATCGAGTAGTGCGCGGCGGGCGAGACGGGGACGCCCTCGCGGGTCCAGTCGAACCCGGCGGCGCGGGTGGCGCGGGTGAGCCCGGGGAAGCGTCGGACCAGGAAGCCGGCGTCGAGCGCGGTCGCGTCCAGCAGCACCGGCGCGCCGCCCTGGTCGCGCACCGCGGCGGCGATCCCGCGGGCCACCACGTCCCGCGGGGCGAGCTCGGCGTCCGGGTGCACGTCGGTCATGAACCGCCGGCCACGGGCGTCCCGGAGCACGGCACCCTCGCCGCGGACGGCCTCGGACACGAGCCCGCCGCCGGGGACAGCGAGTCGGGTCGGGTGGAACTGCACGAACTCCAGATCGGCGAGGACCGCTCCGGCGCGCCACGCGGCGGCCACGCCGTCACCCGTCGCGACGAGCGGGTTCGTCGTCTCGCGGTACAGGTGCCCCGCTCCCCCGGACGCGAGCAGGACCGCGTCGGCGTCGAGCCGCCGTGGTTCGCCGAGCAGGTCGAGCACGTCCACCCCGACCACGGCGCCGTCACGGACGACGAGGTCGGTGAGGGAGGTGCGCTCGAGGATCGTGACGTGACGACGGTGCAGGGCGTCGATGAGGGTGCGCTCGATCGCCGCTCCGGTGGCGTCACCGTCGGCGTGCACGACCCGCCACCGGCCGTGCGCTGCCTCGCGCCCGCGGGCGAGGTCGTCGCCGTACCGGTCGAGGCTCGACGGGTCCGCCGTGCGGTCGAACGGGACGCCGAGCGACAGCAGGTCGCGGACGCGTGCCGGTCCGTCCGTGCAGAGCACCTCGACCGCGCGGGCGTCCGCGCTGCCGGCGGCCGCGACGTGTGTGTCGGCCTGGTGGAGCGACGACGTGTCGTCGGCACCGAGCGCGACCGCGACGCCGCCCTGGGCGTACGCGGTCGCGCTGTCGGCGAGGGCGCCCTTCGTCACCAGGGTGACGTCGTGGCGGGCGCTCGCGCGGATCGCTGCGGTCAGCCCGGCGATTCCGGAGCCGACGATGACGACGTGCACGGCCTCCGCCTCAGTCTCGCGGCTTCGCGGCGAGCATGCGCTCGAGGGCGACCTTGGCGTCGGCCTGGACGTCGGCGGGGACGACGATCTCGTTGAGGACCTCGCCGTCGACGAGCGCCTCGAGCACCCACGCCAGGTACCCCGGATGGATCCGGTACATCGTCGAGCAGGGGCACACCACGGGGTCGAGGCAGAAGATCGTGTGCTGCGGGTACTCGGCCGCGAGCCGGTTCACCATGTTGATCTCGGTGCCGATCGCGAACGTCGTCGGTTCGGTCGCCGCCGCCACCGTCTTCCGGATGAGGTCCGTGCTGCCGGCCGCGTCCGCCGCGTCGACCACGGCCATCGGGCACTCGGGGTGGACGATCACCTGGACACCCGGGTGGTCGCGACGGGCCTGCTCGATCTGGTCGACCGTGAAGCGTCGGTGCACCGAGCAGAAGCCGTGCCAGAGGACGACCTTCGCATCCTGCAGGGTCTGCGCGTCGTTGCCGCCCAGGGCCTTCCGCGGGTTCCACATCGGCATCAGGTCCGTGCTGATCCCCATCGCCTTGGCGGTGTTCCGGCCGAGGTGCTGGTCCGGGAAGAACAGGACACGCTGGCCGCGCTCGAACGCCCACTCGAGGACGGTCGCCGCGTTCGAACTGGTGCAGACGATGCCGCCGTTGCGTCCGCAGAACGCCTTGAGGTCGGCTGCGGAGTTCATGTAGGTGACGGGGATGACCGGGACGCGACCGTCAGCGTCCGGCTCGGTGCCGTAGACCGTGGTCAGCTCGGCCCAGGCGGCCTCGACGCTGTCGATGTCGGCCATGTCCGCCATCGAGCACCCGGCGGCGAGGTTCGGCAGGATGACGCGCTGGTCGTCGCGGGCGAGGATGTCGGCCGTCTCCGCCATGAAGTGCACGCCGCAGAACACGATCGCCTCGGCGTCGGGCTTCGTCAGGGCCGCGTTGGCGAGTTGGAAGGAGTCGCCGAGGAAGTCCGCGTGCCGAACGACCTCGTCCCGCTGGTAGAAGTGCCCGAGCACCACGACCCGGTCCCCCAGGGTCGCCTTCGCCCGCTCGATCCGCTCGTGGAGTTCGTCCACCGGTGCGTTCTTGTACTCGTCCGGGATCACGCCCTGTCGCGGAGCGGACGTCGGGATGACGTCGGTCATCGACGAGCCGGGGCCGTACCCGGGCCGGGAGTCGAAGTCCCACGTCGGCATGGCGAGGTCGGGCGTGCAGGTACTGCCGGCGGCCCGGCCGTTGGAGATGAGTTCGATGGTCGTTGCGATGGACACTGCGGTGTTCCTATCGGTTCTGCGGTCGTGTGCCCTGCTGCAGCGGGCCGTTGTCCGCGTAGGCCAGGTCGGGGTTCGAGCGGTACAGCCGGGCCGGACGGTGCCGGTCCCCGCTCGTGGTCTCGTCGGTCGGCAGGATCGCGTCGGTCTTCTCGACCTGCCGCCGGAAGTTCGCCGGGTCGAGCGCACGCCCGAGCACCGCCTCGTACACCCCGCGGAGCTCGGCGAGGGTGAACCGGTCCCCCAGGAACGCCTGGGCGATCCGCGAGTACGACATCTTGTTGCGCAGTCGCCAGAGGGCGTACTCGACGATGCGGTCGTGGTCGAAGGCGAGCGGCGGGTGCTCGTCCGCCAGGAACCAGCGCACGTTCCAGTCGTCGGGCACCGAGCTCGCCTCGTCCGGGTGCACCAGGGCCCAGTACACGATCGACACGACCCGGCTCGGGGACCGTTCGACGTCACCGAAGGCGTAGAGCTGCTCGAGGTACCGCGGCTGGACATTCGTCGTCTCGCGGAGGCGTGCGGCGGCGGAGTCCTCGAGCCCCTCGTCCGGCTGCACCCACCCGCCCGGCAGCGCCCAGGAACCCTCGAACGGTTCGGCGACCCGGCGGACGAGTGGCATCCAGAGCGCGGGGGCACCGGTGTCGGGGTGCGGGCGCAGCGCGACGATCACGGTCGAGACCGCGACGCGGATGCGGGGTTCGGTGGGTTCGCTTGTTTGTGTCATGTTGACTCGAAGTGTTCGGGTTGCAATGACACTATCACCGGGTTTCACGAGACGGAAACAGCGACGAAAACTCCTGGTCCGGCCGCGCGCCTACATTGAGCCGCATGACAACGGTGACAAGGATGCACGCCGTCGTGTCGGGGACGGTCCAGGGGGTCGGTTTCCGGTACTGGACCGCGAGGAAGGCCGACGGACTGGAGCTCGCCGGGTACGCGCGGAACCTGTTCGACGGGACGGTCGAGGTCGAGGCGGAGGGGCCTGCTCCGGCGGTCGACGCGCTGATGACCTTCATCCGGACCGGCCCGCCCTCGGCGACTGTGACGGACGTGGCGTGCCGGACGGTCGTGCCGCACGGAGACGTCGAGGGGTTCGCGATCCTGCACTGAGGTCGTCCGGTCGGTGTCCCGGTGCGGATGTCGGAGCGAAGCGGAATAATCGAATCCACTCAGGCGGTTGCCCTGTCTGCGCGTTCTGCGCACCCCGCGTTCTGCGCCCCCTCGTTCCACCAGTCGTGATCCACCAGGAGCCCCGCATGTCCCAGGCCGTCGATTCCGCACCCCGCACCGGGAGCGTCGCACAGCCCTCCCCCGGCGAGACCCGACTCGTGATCGGGCTGCTCCTGGTCTCGGCGTTCGTGGTCATCCTCAACGAGACGATCATGGGCGTCGCCCTGCCCCGACTGATGGACGACCTCGACATCAGCGCGGCGACCGGTCAGTGGCTGACGACCGGGTTCCTCCTCACCATGGCGGTCGTGATCCCGATCACCGGCTTCCTGCTGCAGCGGTTCAACACCCGGCCGGTGTTCGTCTGGGCGATGAGCCTGTTCTCCGCCGGCACGCTCATCGCACTGCTCGCGCCCGGGTTCACGATGCTGCTGCTCGGCCGGATCGTGCAGGCGAGCGGGACGGCGATCATGATGCCACTGCTCATGACGACGGTGCTGACGCTCGTCGAGCCGGCCCACCGCGGCCGCGTGATGGGCAACATCTCGATCGTCATCTCCGTCGCCCCGGCGATCGGTCCGACGATCTCGGGGCTGATCCTCAACGCGTTCTCGTGGCGCTGGCTGTTCGGGTTCGTCCTGCCGATCGCCCTCGCCGCGCTGATCCTCGGCATGGTGAAGGTCGCGAACGTCTCGACCCCACGCAAGGCACCGCTCGACGTGCTGTCGGTGATCCTGTCGGCCTTCGCGTTCGGCGGGATCGTCTACGGGCTGTCGAGCATCGGCGAGATCGCGACCACCGGCCCCGTCGTGCCGATCACCGCCCTGGTCGTCGGCGTCGTCGCCCTCGCGGTGTTCGTCCTCCGCCAGACCCGGTTGCAGCGCAGCGACAGCGCCCTGCTCGACCTGCGCACCTTCCAGACGAAGGGCTTCACGATCCCGATCGTCGCGATGGCGCTGAGCTTCATGGCGATGTTCGGCACGCTCATCCTGCTGCCGATCTACCTCGAGCGGGTGCTCGGGCTCGAGGTTCTGCAGGTCGGGCTGCTCCTGCTCCCCGGCGGGCTGCTGATGGGGCTGCTCTCCCCCGTCGTCGGCCGGATCTACGACCGTCGCGGCCCGCGCGTGCTCCTCATCCCCGGCTCGATCATCGTCAGTGCCGTGCTCTGGGCGTTGTCCACGGTCGGCGTCGACACGAGCGTGTGGTTCGTCCTCGGCGCCCACGTGGTCCTGAGCATCGGGCTCGCCCTGACCTTCACGCCGCTGTTCACGGCGGCGCTCGGCGGGCTGCCCCCGAAGCTCTACTCGCACGGCAGCGCCGTCCTTGGCACGGCGCAGCAGCTCGCCGGAGCCGCCGGCACCGCCCTGTTCGTCACGCTCCTCACCATCGGTGCGTCGACGGCGGTGGCCGGCAGCGGGGCGGACGGGCTGGCCGCCGCGACCGCCTCGGGCGTGAAGACGGCGTTCCTCGTCGGCGCGATCATCTCCCTGTTCGGCATCGCGACCTCCGCGATGGTCCGGCGTCCGGCGACGCCCGAGGGCGCGCCGGCACCGTCGATGCACTGACCCGCGGACGTCGGGTCGCCCGCGCTCCCGGTTCGCGCCCGCTCCGGTTCGCGCCCCCTTCCGCACATCGCGCCCCGTTCCTCCGGGGCGCGATGTGCATCCGGGGGCGCGATCCGAGCCGCGCGTGGCATCGTGGGCGACATGCGGTCGACGACGAGCGAACTGAACTGGTCCGGCACGGTCACCTACACGGCCGAGCGGGTCCTCCGCCCGACGTCGGTCGACGAAGCAGCCGAGATCGTCGCCCGCGAGCCCCGGGTGCACGGGCTCGGCACACGGCACTCGTTCAACGACTCCGCCGACGCCCCCGGAGTCCTGCTCGACCTGACCGGGATCCCGACCGACCTCGAGGTCGACACGGTCCACCACACCGTGACGATGGGAGCGGGCACCCGGTACGGCGCCGTCGCTCCCGAGATCGACCGCGCCGGGTTCGGCCTGCACAACATGGGCTCGCTGCCGCACATCTCGCTCGGTGGCGCGATCGCGACCGGGACCCACGGCTCCGGGAGCACCCTCGGGTCGCTCAGCACCGCGGTGCGCTCGTTCGAGGTGCTCGGGCCCGACGGGTCCGCGCGGACGATCGGCCGCGACGACCCATCATTCCCGGGATCCGTGCTGCACCTCGGGTTGCTCGGCATCGTCACCCGCGTCACCCTCGACGTCGAGCCGACCTACGGCATGCGGCAGGACTCGTACGGCCCGGTCCCGTGGGACGTCTTCACCGCGAACGTCGCCCCGATCCACGCCGCGGCCACCTCGGTCTGCTCGTACACCGTCTTCGGTGACGAGATCAGCGAGGTCCTGCTGAAGTCGCGTGTCCCCGACGGCGCCGAGGACGTGGCCGTGCCCGAGGAGCTCTTCGGCGCCTCGAAGCTGCCCGGTTCCCCCGGTGACGGACACCACACCGCCCGAGACGGCTCGGTCGGACCGTGGTGGGACCGCCTCCCGCACTTCCCGATCGAGTCGGTGCCGAGCCACGGGTCCGAGGTGCAGAGCGAGCACTTCGTCCCGCTCCGGCACGCTGCAGCCGCACTCGACGCCGTCCGGACCATGGCCGACCGCATCCAGCCGCACCTGCACGTGTGCGAGCTCCGGACGATGGCGGCGGACCCGTTCTGGCTCAGCCCGACGCAGGGCGAGGACGTCCTCTGCATCGCCTTCACGTGGCAGAAGCACCCGGCCGAGGTCGCGGCGCTGCTGCCGGACCTCGAGCAGCGGCTCGCACCGTTCGACGGGCGACCGCACTGGGGGAAGATGAGCTCCCTGGGACGCGACGCGATCGACGGGCTGTACCCGCGCCTCCAGGCCTTCCGCGACCTCGTCGCCGCAGCCGACCCCGACCGGACGTTCGCGTCCGCGTTCGGCGAGCGCGTGCTCGGGGTCTGACCGAATCAGCCGATCGGCGTCACCGTCCGCGTCTCCCCGTCCCAGTGCCGGACCCCGGCGACCTGCAGGGTCGACGGCAACGGGGCGTCGCGGAGCGCTTCGACCGCGCGGGGCAGGTCGGCGTCGCGCACCCGGCGGGCGAAGGAGACGTGCGGCGACCAGCGACCGGGCAGCGTGGTGTCGACGGCGTCGGGCGTGGTCCGGTGCAGCGCGGCGTGGAACGCTGCGAGCGTCGGGTCCAGTACGACCGAGCGGACGAGGACCGACCTGCCCGGACCGGCGGGGAAGAGCAGCACGCCGCCGAGCAGCAACGAGTCCGGCACCGGTGCGTCGAACGTCGTGGGCACGGGCAGCGTCGCCCCCGCCGCGAGCGTCACGTGCGGCGCGTTCGACGGTGACGGGTGCCGACCGAGACTCGGGAGTCCGGCATCGACGAGCGCGGCCCACACCGCCCGCACCGCAGCGTCGGACGAGGGCTCGAGGACGAGTTCGATGCTCCGCACGTACCGAGTGAACCAATGAACCGTGTGACACGGATGTAACACGGCGGAACGGAACTCGCACGGCGCCGGGCGGCCCGTCACACTCGACTGCACGCCGCGGACCACCGCGACACCCCCACAGCACTGCCCACGAGGAGCACCCGCATGTCCGCAGCACCCGCACTGCCCGAGAAGCCGAAGGGCAAGCGCCCGATCGGCTGGATCATCGCCGCCGCGGTGGTCGTCGTCGCGATCGTCGTCGCCCTCATCGTCGGAGCCGTCCGTTCGGGCAGCAACGACGACGGAGCCGGCGCGTCCGGTGACGCACCGAAGACCGTCACGATCGGTGTCGCGGACAAGTCGCTCTCGTACTGGAGCACCTACACGAAGCTCGCGAAGTCGAAGCTCAACGTCACGGTGAAGCTCACGAACTTCGCGGACTACTCGCTGCCGAACCCGGCACTCAAGGACGAGCAGCTGGACCTCAACCAGTTCCAGCACATCCAGTACCTCGCGGACTACAACGTCACCTCGAACGACGACCTGCAGCCGATCGGCTCGACCGCCGTCTACCCGCTGCCGCTCTACGCGACGAAGTACGACAAGGCGTCGGCGATCCCCGAGGACTCGAAGATCGCGATCCCGAACGACTCGATCAACCAGGCGCGAGCGCTCCTCGTGCTGCAGGGCGCGAAGCTCATCACGCTGAAGGACGGCGGCTCAGCCTTCTCGACCACGTCGGACATCGAGACGAAGAAGGTCGACGTCGAGCCGCTCGAGGCCTCGCAGACCGCGAACGCCCTGCAGCAGGGCTCCGTCGCCGGCGCCGTCGTCAACAACAACTTCGCCACGGCCGCCGGTCTCCCGACGAGCGACATCGTGTACCAGGACGACCCGTCCAGCGCGAACGCCGCCCCGTACGTGAACGTCTTCGCCGCCCGCGACGCGGACAAGGACAACAAGACGTACCTCGCCCTCGCGAAGCTCTTCCAGGACGACGCCGTGCAGAAGGTCTTCCTCAAGGACAACCCCGACGCGGTCGTCCGCGACGAGAGCGCCTCCTCGCTGCAGGACGAGCTCGCCAAGGTCGAGAAGGACGCGAAGGCGGCCAAGCAGTAGTGACAGTCCTCGTCGAACTCCGCGGCGTCTCGAAGCACTACCGCCGCGCCGACACCGGCGAGACCGTGGTGGCCGTCGAGGACGTCTCCCTGGACGTGCACCAGGGAGAGGTCCTCGGCGTCATCGGGTACTCCGGTGCCGGCAAGTCCACCCTGGTCCGCCTCGTGAACGCCCTGGAGCTGCCGAGCTCCGGGAGCGTCACCGTGGCGGGCCAGGAGCTGACGGCGATCCCCGAGCGGGATCGCCGTCTGGCGCGTCGGCGCATCGGGATGATCTTCCAGCAGTTCAACCTGTTCCGCTCCCGCACCATCGCCGGCAACGTCGCGTACCCGCTCAAGGTCGCAGGCGTGGCGAAGGCCGAGCGTGACCGTCGCGTCGCCGAGCTGCTCGACTTCGTCGGCCTGCTCGACCGCGCGTACGCCTACCCGGAGCAGTTGTCCGGCGGTCAGAAGCAGCGCGTGGGCATCGCCCGCGCGCTCGCCTCGAACCCGGAGCTCCTGCTCGCCGACGAGGCCACCAGCGCCCTCGACCCGGAGACCACCTCGGAGGTCCTCGCGCTGCTGCGCCGGGTCAACCGGGAGCTCGGCGTCACCATCATCGTCATCACGCACGAGATGGACGCCGTCCGGCAGATCGCCGACCGGGTCGCCGTCATGGAGCAGGGCCGCGTGGTCGAGGTCGGGGACGTGTACGACGTCTTCTCGACCCCGCAGACCGACGCCGCCCAGCGGTTCGTCCGCACCGCACTGCACGACCGGCCCTCCCCCGAGACGCTCACACGTCTGCGGGAGCGGCACCCCGGTCGGCTCGTCACGGTGCAGATCACCGACGAGGCCGGGCTCCAGAACCGCATCGACGCCGCGTTCCGCGCCGCCGGTGTCACCGCCGAGCTCGTCTACGGCGGGGTCGGGGAGATCCGGGAGCGGCGGATCGGCTCGCTGACGTACGAACTCAGCGCGGCCTCTCCGACCGGTGTCGACGATGCCATCGACGCCCTCCGCTCCGCGGGCGTCACGACCGACGAGGAGGCGGCAGCGTGAACAACAGCTTCCAGAGCGTGATCGACACGTTCGACGTCTTCCTCACCTCGATCCGCGACACCATCGTGATGTCGCTCATCTCGCTGGTGATCGCCGGGATCATCGGGCTCGCACTGGGCCTGCTCCTGTACGCGACCCGTCCGGGCAACCTGCTCGGCAGCCGCACCGGGTACACGATCCTCAACGTGGTCGTGAACCTGGTCCGCCCGATCCCGTTCGTGATCTTCCTCGCGGCGATCGCCCCGCTGTCACGGGTCGTCGTCCAGACCACGATCGGCGTGCCGGCGGTGACGTTCGCGATCTCGCTCGCGGCGTCGTTCGCCGTGGCGCGGATCGTCGAGCAGAACCTCCTGGCGATCGATCCCGGCGTCGTCGAGGCGGCTCGGGCTTCAGGCGCGCACCCGGTGTCGATCCTGCTCACCGTGCTCATCCCCGAGGGCCTCGGCCCGCTGATCCTCGGCTACACGTTCATCTACATCGGCATCGTCGACATGACGGCGCAGGGTGCGCTGATCGGTGGCGGTGGCCTCGGCGAGTACGCGATCACGTACGGATCGCAGCGCTACGACTGGTGGATCGTCTACGTGTCGGTGGCGGCGATCGTCGTCATCGTGCAGCTCGGCCAGTTCATCGGCAACCGGTTGGCCCGCGCGACCCTGCGTCGCTGACGCGGGCCGCGCGCTGCGCGGTGGTCGCTGCGCGGTGGTCGAGGTCGCACGAAGTGCCGCCTCGGCCGCCGCGCGGCGGCACTTCGTGCGACCGGCGCGTCCACGACACGGCGCGTCCTGCGACCTGGGCACGTGCCTTGGACGCAACCGCCTGGAGGCCCGGTGCCGGTTCCTGGAACCGGCACCGGGCCTCCAGTGCGTGCGCTGGCGCGGGGCGCACCCATGGTGACGCGCGGTCGACGACGCGAGATCGCACGTCCTGCCGCGATCGCGCGGCGTCGACGGCACTTCGTGCGACCTCGGCGAGGCGCCCGCGGACGGGCGGGCGCGTCAGGCAGCCGGGGACTCCACGGTGGCGACGGTGCCGGTCGCGCCGGGGTGCTCGTAGTGCGCGCGGACCAGGATCGGCCGGTGGTCGGAGATGCCCGCGGGCAGGGTCTCGACGCCGGCGATGTGCAGGCCGACGCTCGTCGCGAAGTCGAAGTGGCCGGTGAACTTGCGGTAGCGCAGGTACGTCGGCTGGTCGGAGAGCGACAGCGCGAAGCCGTGCTCCTCGATCTTGCGGCGCAGGTTCGTCTGGAACCAGGGGTAGTTGAAGTCGCCGACCATGACGGCGGGGGCCTCGGTCGAGAGGTCCCGGACGAACTGGTGCGCGGCCTCGATCTGCTTGCGGCGCAGGGAGTTCGTCGCGGTCAGGGGCGAGGCGTGGAAGGACGCGACGATGACCTCGGCGTCGGCTTCGGTGTCGCGCAGGTGCATGGCGATGAGTCGCTCGTGCGCGGGCGCGAGGACCCGGTCGTGCAACGACTTCTGCAGGGAGTGGATCGTGAAGTCCTGGACCTCGAAGCGGTCGTCCCGCTTGTAGATCGCGAGCCCGAGCCGGTTGCCCTTGGTGGACGCGGCGAGGGAGAGCCCGGCGACGGACGGCGCCAGGTCGTTGCTGTCGCACTCCTGCACGCAGATCACGTCGGCCTGCGAGGCCTCGGCCAGGGCGGCGAGTTCGCCGTTCGCGGTGTGCTCGCGGAGGTTGTAACTGACGACACGCAGCCCGGTCGGTTCCACGGCCGTGTCGGCTGCGATCGTCCCCTGCTGCTGTGGCGCGGCCATGCTGCCTTCCTGTTCCGGGTGTTTCCGGTCACCCTGCCGCGGGCAACCGTACTCGGCGATCGCAAACAGTTGCTGAGACTGTAGCGCGGCCCGGGTTTCGCGCGTGTGACCGTGTCGAAAACGGACGACGACGCCGGATCGCCCTCGTCAGGCGCGGACTCGGCGCGCTGGTCGGACCGTGTCTCCGGCCGTGCGGCTCATCAGGAGTCCCTCGACGCAGGCGACGACGAGCAGCACCGCGATCACCCAGAACGCCGCGTCGTACGGCCCGGACCCGCCGAGTCCGGCGGCGGCCCGTATGACCACGGCGGCGACCGCGACACCGAAGCCCGCGGCCGTCTGCTGGAGGGTCGACGACAGGGTGTTCGCCGGGGTCATGTCGGCCTGCTCGACGTCCGCGAAGGCGATGGTGTTGTACGCGGTGAAGCCGACGGACCGTGCGGCGCCGCTCACGACGAGCAGCACGGCGAGGAGCCAGAACGGGGTGTCCTCGGTCATGAACACCATCGCGACGACGCTCAGTGCGGCGATCGCACTCGCCACGATGATGACCGGGCGGTACCCGAACCAGCGGAGGAACGGCGTCGTCATGGGCTTGATCCCGAGGTTGCCGACGAAGACCCAGAGCACGGCCGACCCGGCGAGCACGGCGCTCCAGCCCCAGGCGTCCTGGAACAGCAGCGGCAGGACGAACGGCACCGCGGAGACGGCCAGGCGGAAGAGGCTGCCGCCGGCGTGCGACACCCGGAAGGTCTCCAGCCGGAACGAGTCGAGCCCCATGATCGGGTGTGGTGCCCGGCGGAAGTGCCAGACCGCGAGCCAGCAGCACACCGCGCCGAGGACACCGAAGAGGATCACCGCGACGACCGGGATCGTGTCGAGCGCCAGCAGGGACGCCATCACGACGAGCGAACCGAGGCCGAAGCAGGCGAGCAGCGACCCGAACCAGTCGAACGGCACCCGCTCCGCCGCACGCTCCTGCGGGACGAGCACGAGCGCGGCGACGAACGCGATGACGCCGAGCGGGATGTTGATGAGGAAGATCCAGTGCCAGGACAGGGTGTCGACGAGCACCCCACCGATGAACGGCGCGATGATCGGTGCCGCGAGGGCCGGCCAGGTCAGGATCGCGATGGCCGTGACCAGCTGCTCCCGCCCGGCGCTCCGGAGCACCACCAGCCGCCCGACCGGCACCATGAGCGCGCCGCCGAGGCCCTGCAGGATGCGCCACAGCGTCAGGTCGACGAGCCCCGTCGAGAGCGCGCAGAGTGCCGAGGCGATCGTGAACAGCGCGATCGCCCCCGCGAAGACGGTGCGGGAGCCGATGCGGTCGGTGAGCCAGCCGCTCACCGGGATGAACACGGCCAGCGTGACCAGGTAGGCGGTGATCGCGACGCCGACCGCCGCGGAGTCGACCCCGAGGTCGCGTCCCATCGCCGGCGCCGCCGTGGCCAGGATCGTGCCGTCCAGGAGCTCCATGAAGAAGGTGCCCGCGACGAGCACGGCCACCGCCGTACTGCTCCGTCGTCGTGTCGTCATCGTCGTCGCCATGTCAGGCCAAATGCTATGCCCAACCGAGGTTTTGCACTGCAGAATGTCGGGGACGAGGACGTTGCCCCGCCCGACGCGACACCGGGAACGTAGGGGCACCGCACGACGCACAGGAGGTTCGATGACGACCACACCCGGCACGGTCACGACGAAGGGTGCCCCCGACCCGGCAGCCCCGGCGACCCGCCACGTCCTCGACCACGCGCACCTGCCCGTCATGACGCTGCGTGAGTCCGCGTTGGCGAACAACACCGCGGTCATGCAGGCCTACGTCGAGCGGCACGGGCTCCTGTTCGCGCCGCACATGAAGACGCACATGGCGCCGGCGCTCGCCGCTCGGCAGGTCGCCGCCGGTGCCTGGGGCGTCACCGTCGCGTCCGTGCAGCAGGCGATGGTCGCGTGGGAGCACGGCGTGCACCGGATCCTCGTCGCGAACGAGGTCCTCGACCCCGCCGGACTCGCCTGGCTCGCCTCCCGTCGCGCAGCCGACCCCGCCGCGGACGTCCTCTGCTACGTCGACTCGCCCGCTGGCGTCGAGGCGGCCCGCGCCGCGCAGGCCGAGGTCGCGGGCGACCTGCACGTCCTGGTCGAGGTCGGGTTCCCCGGTGGTCGCACCGGCGTCCGCACCCCTGAGGGAGCGCTCGACGTCGCCCATGCCGCGCACGACGCCGGCCTCTCGCTGCGCGGCGTCTCCGGGTACGAGGGCGGTCTCCCCGGCGTCGACGCCGCCCGCGCGTACGTCGAAGGCGTCCTCGCCGTCGCCGCCACGGTGCGACCGCTCGTCGACGCCCCGCGCGCCCTGCTGAGCATGGGCGGGAGCGCCTGGTTCGACGGGGTGGTCGACGCGGTCGCCGCCCGCCCGGACGACCTCGAGGTGCTGCTCCGGTCCGGCGCGTACCTCACGCACGACGACGGCTTCTACGCCGAGCGGACGCCCTTCGGCCGCCATCCGGAGGAAGGCTCGCTCGTCCCCGCGATCGAGGTCTGGGGGCGCGTCACGTCGTGCCCCGAACCCGGGCTCGCACTGGTCGCGGTCGGCAAGCGGGACATCTCGTTCGACGAGGGACTCCCCGTGGTGCGTTCCGTCCGGCACGTCCGGCACATCCGGTCTGGAGGCACGGGTGACGTCGTTCCGGTCATGCCGGCCCCCGGGGCGGTCACCGTCACCCGCCTCGACGACCAGCACTGCTACCTCGCGCTGGCGGACGGGGCGCCCGGGCTGACGCCCGGCGATGTCGTCGTGTTCGGCATCTCGCACCCGTGCACGGTCTTCGACAAGTGGCGGCAGGTGGTCGTCCTCGACGACGACGAGACCGTCCTCGACACGATCGCGACGCGGTTCTGATGCGCGCCACCACCCCGGTCGCACCCGTGACGGACGACGGCGACCCCGCACCGGCCCGCAACGCCGCGCTGTCACTGCGCCGCGGTCTCCGACTCCTCGACTGCATCGCGGACCGCACCCGGAACGGCGAGCCCGCGGTGTCGCTCACCACGCTCGCGGCGGAGCTCGGCACCTCGAAGTCCACCGTGCTGCGGCTGACTGCCCCGATGGTCGAGAACGACCTGCTGCGCCGGACGCCCGACGCGGGCTTCACGCTCGGACTCGGGGCGCTGCTGCTCGGGCAGAGCTACCTCGAGGGCATCGACCTCCGCTCGGCAGCCGCACCGTTCCTCCGCCGCACCGCGGAGAAGACGGGGCTGACCTGCCACCTGGTCGTCCCGGACGGCACGGACATCGTCTACGTCGACAAGGTCGAGATGCGCGGGACCGTCCGGATGGGCTCCCGGATCGGCAACCGCCTGCCGATGCGCAACACCGCGTCCGGCAAGGCGATGGTGGCGTTCGGTGAGCCGGAGCTGCTCGAACGGGTGCTCGCAGAGCCGGCGACCGCGATGACCGAGCACTCGATCGTCGACGACGACCGCTGGCGCGCGGAGGTCGACCGGACGCACGGCCGCGGGTACGGCATCGACGACCGCGAGAACGAGCCGGACATCCGGTGCGTCGCCGCCCCCGTGCTCGACCACGCGAACCAGGTGGTGGGCGCGATGAGCATCTCGGGTCTGGCGTCCAGGTTCCCCGCCGCAGCCGTCCGCGAACTCGGCGACGGCGTCGTCCGGACCGCGCTCGAGATCTCCGTGGCGCTCGGGTCGTCCTCCGCCCAGCTGGCCCTGTCGAAGGGCACCCGGTGACCGGGGAAGGCGTGGGCCGCGTCCTGACCTTCGGCGAGACGATGCTGCTCCTCACCGGCCGCGACACGGGTGCCGTCCCGGACCTCGAGCACATGCGCGTGGACACCGGCGGCGCCGAGAGCAACGTCGCGATCGGCCTCGTCCGCGCCGGCGTGCCGACGACGTGGGTCGGCCGGGTGGGCACCGACCCCGCCGGCGACCGCGTCACCCGCGACGTCCGGAGCGAGGGCGTCGACGTCGTCGCGGTGCCGGACCCCGACCGGTCGACGGGCATCATGATGAAGGAGCGGCTGGCCGACGGACGCACCCGGGTGACCTACCACCGCCGTGGTTCGGCGGGTTCGGCCCTGAGCTGGTCCGACCTTCCGGCGAGCATCGTCGAGCAGGCCGCGCTCCTGCACGTCACCGGCATCACGCTCGCGCTCTCCGACGAGGCCCGCGCGACCGTCGAGTCCGCGATCGACCGCGCCGGCGCCGCCGGGGTCCCCGTGTCCTTCGACGTCAACCACCGGCCGAAGCTCATCGACGCCGACACCGCACGGGAGCGCTACCGGAACGTCGCCCGGCGGTCGTCGATCGTGTTCGCCGGCGACGACGAGGCCCGGCTCGTGCTCGGGCTCGCCGACGACGAGGGCGACGACGAGACCCTCGCACACGACCTCGCCGCGCTCGCCCGGGGCCGCGCCGTCGTCAAGCTCGGGTCGCGCGGCGCTGTGGCGTCCGTCGACGGGGAGTTCCTCCGTCGGCAGGCCACCCCGGTGCGGGTCGTCGACCCCGTCGGGGCCGGTGACGCCTTCGTCGCCGGCTGGCTCGCGGCGGCGCTCTCGGGTGCCACCACGGCCGAGGCCCTCGACCGGGCGGCCGACGCCGGCGCGCTCGCGTGCACCGTCGAGAGCGACTGGCGCCGACCGGACCCGGCCGCCCTGCACGACACCACCACCCCCTCGGACGTCGACCACGCCGTCCACGACCGCGTCGACCGCTGACCGGTCGCCCGCTGACCGGTCGCACGCTGACCACGAGGAACGAGCACATGACGAACACCACCAGCACCGACCCCGCAGCTCCCGCCCGGCACCGGCACGCGGCCGGCCCGGCGATCGCCATCCTCCGCGGCGGCACCGGCGAGCACGTCGAGGACGTCATCGCCACGCTCGTCGACGCCGGCGTCCTGGCGATCGAGATCACCACGAACACGCCGCGCTGGCGGGAGGGGCTCGCATGGGCCGCGGAGCGCTACGGCACGGCGGCGTCGATCGGCGTCGGGACCGTGCTCGAACCGCGGCAGCTCGACGAGGCAGCGGCGGCCGGCGCGGTCTTCGCGGTGAGCCCGCACCTCGACGCCGACATCGGGGAACGCGCGCACGAGCGCGGCCTCGGCTGGTACCCGGGGGCGGCGACCCCGACCGAGATCGTCCGCGCCTGGCAGCTCGGCGCCCGCGCGGTGAAGGTGTTCCCGGCCGCGCAGCTCGGCGGCCCGGCGTTCCTCAAGCAGGTCCTCGCCCCGCTCGACTTCGTGGACGTGATCCCCACCGGCGGCATCGGTGTCGACGACGCGTCCGAGTACCTGGCGGCCGGAGCGGTCGCGGTCGGGCTCGGCTCACCGCTCGTCGGCGACGCCCTGACGAGCGGCGACCTCGACTCCCTCCGCACCCGTGCCGAGCGACTCGTGGCCGGGCTCGCACGGTGACCGCCACGGCGCAGGTCCTCCTCCGCGGCGGCAGGGTCGTCGGTGCCGACGGCGCCGTGCGCGCCGACGTGCTCGTCGCGGGCGGACGGATCGTCGCCGTCGGCACCGACCTCGACGTCCCGACAGACGTCGCGACGATCGACTGCGGCGAGCGCCTCGTGCTCCCCGGGTTCGTGGACGCGCACTCGCACGGCGGGTCGCTCGTGTTCGACGAGGCCGTCCAGACCGCGCTGCTCCGGCAGGGCGTCACGACGATCGTCACCGGGCAGGACGGCGTCGGACCCGCACCGGGCGACGGGGCCTACGCCGACCGGTACTTCGCGGCGATCGACGGACCCCACCCCCGGTACGGCGGCGGCGGCGTGGGAGCGCTGCTCGCGACGTACGACGGCACCACGCCGGTCAACGTGGCGACCCTGGTGCCCGCCGGGACGGTCCGGCACGAGGTCATCGGCGACGACGACCGGCCCGCGACCCCCGACGAGATCGAGACCATGCGTGCCCTCGTCCGCCGGGGCCTGGACGAGGGTGCGACGGGGCTCGCGACGGGTCTCGACTACGTGCCGGGTCTGTACGCCGACACCGCGGAGCTCGGGGCGCTCTGCTCGGAGGTCGCGGCCGCCGACGGACTGTACGTCTCGCACATGCGCGGCGGGTACGAGGGGAACGCCCGCGCCGGGCTGGACGAGATCGCCGACATCGTCCGGACATCCGGCGTGCGGGCGCACGTGTCGCACCTGCACGCCCCCGTGGAACTTGCAGTGTCCGCCCTCGCCGAACTCGCGGCGACCGGGGCGCCGATGTCGTTCGACGCGTACCCGTACTCCCGCGGCTGCACGATCCTGTCGATGCTGCTGCTGCCCGCCGAGCTCGCGCGGCCCGGCACCGATGACCTCGCCCACGCGCTCGCCGACGACGCCGGCCGCCACCGGGTCCGGGGTGCCGTGCTGGCGCGGGTGCTCGGCCGCGCCGACCTCGGGACGGACTGGGCGGACCAGATCACGCTGTCGCACGTGCCGGCCGCCGAGTTCCACGCGCTGCAGGGCCGGACGCTCGCCGAGGCCGCTGCTGCCACCGGCACGGACCCGGTGGATCTCGCGCTCGACGTCCTCGTCGACTCCGCTCTGCAGGTCACCGTGGTCATGCGGGTCCCCCGGCCCCGCACCGCCGACGAACTCACGCCGCTCTTCCGGCTCCCCGGGCACACGGCCGGGTCGGACGGCATCTTCGTCGGCACACATCCGCACCCGCGGGCGTACGGCACGTTCGCACGCTACCTGCAGGAGTACGCGGTGACCGGGCGGCTCGGCTGGGCGGAGACCGTCCGGCACCTGTCCACCACGAGTGTCGAGCGTTACCGGCTCGGTGCACGCGGTGTGGTCCGGTCCGGAGCGATCGCGGACCTCGTGGTCGTCGACCCGGACGGGGTCACGGCGGGCTCGTCGTACGCCGAGCCGATGCGGCTGGCCGAGGGCATCGACGACGTCCTGGTCGCGGGGATCCCGGTGCTCGCCGACGGCACGCTGACGCACGCGACCCCCGGCGCGGGGCTCCGTCGGGACGGCTCCCGCACCGGGGGTCGGTGAGGCTTCACTCAGCCAGCGCTCGGGTCACTCCGCGGTCGGGAGCACCGCGACGACATCGATCTCGACGAGGATGTTCGCGAGGTGCGACTGCACGGTGGTGCGGACCGGGTACGGCTGCGAGAAGTGCTTCGCGTACTCCTCGTTGAAGGCCGGGAAGTCGCGGTCGGAGTGCTCGAGGTGCACGGTCGACTTCACGACGTCGTCCAGGGTCGCACCGTGCTCGGCGAGGACGGCGGCCACGTTGGCCAGCACCTGGGCGGTCTGCCCGGCGACGTCGTCGGCGATCGCACCCGTGGCCGGGTCCTGCGGGCCGAAGCCGGCGGTGTAGATGAAGCCGTTCGCGACGATGCCCTGGCTGTACGGGCCGGCGGGCTTCGGGGCGTTGTCGGTCACGATGGCGGTCTTCGGCGCGGTGTTGTCCGGCACGATGGCTCCTCACGGGTCGGTGGACGTGGCCTCCAGGCTAGGCGGCGGCGCGGCGGTGGAACCGGCCACGCGCCCGAGCCGTTCCGTCCTGCACAACGCGATCCGTTCCTCCAGGCCGCGTGGTGAGGAACACACAAGCATTGCGCGTCTACGCTCGTACCGTGCCCCCTGCCATGCCCGGACATCGCGGAGCGCCGCGGTGAGTCGACTGGACGGGACCCTGACGGAGTCGATCGCGAGCGGCCGTCGCCGGCTGCTCGACCTCGTGACGAGCCTGCCGGCGTGGGCCGCCGTGCTCCTCGTGTGGACCGGCGGACGCATCGTGTCGACGTTCTGGCTCGCACTGGCGTTCCCGCTCATCGGGCGCGCGCTGCCGGAGAACGCGATCTGGGGCAACGGCCACGGCTTCCTCAACTTCCTGACGGCGTGGGACGGCCAGTACTACGAGCAGATCTCGGTGCACGGCTACCCGACGACGCTCCCGCTCGACGCCGCGGGCCACGTCGCGCAGAACGCGTGGGCGTTCCTGCCGGCGTTCCCCTTCACGATCCGGATGCTCACCGCGTCGACGGGCGTGCCGTTCGATGTCGGCGCACCCGCGATCGCCCTGATCGCCGGCCTCGTCGCGACCTACCTGCTGCACCGGTTGGTGCGCGACCGTGCCGGGTCCTCGGCGGCGATGTGGGCGGTGTTCTTCTTCACCTGCGGGCCGCTGTCGTTCCTGCTGCAGGTCGGGTACGCCGAGAGCACGTTCCTCGCGCTGACGTTCGGGGCGCTCCTCGCACTCGAGCGTCGGCGGTACGGCCTGCTGACCGTCCTCGGGGTCGTCGCCGCCTTCACCCGGCCCGGCGCGCTCGCGATCCCGCTCGTGCTCGGGGTCGTCGCCCTCGTGCGGTGGATCAGCGCCCGACGAACCGCCGGTGTCCGCTCCCTCGACGTGTTCCCGGTGGCCGAGCGCGTCCGGGTCGTCGCCGCCGGCCTCGCGATGGTCGTCGCCGGGTTCGCGTGGCCGCTCATCGCCGCGCACGTGACCGGGTCGCCGAACGCCTACCTCGAGACCGAGATGTCGTGGTGGGTGAACTTCATCGGGCGGGTCGACTTCACACCGCTCACCCCGTGGTTCCTCATCGCCGCACGCTGGCTCGGCGTGGGCGGGGTCCTCATCGTGGTGTTCCTGCTCGTGGCGTACCCGGTGTGGCTGCTCCGCCGGTCCACCCGTCGGCTGGGGTTCACCACCGTGGTGTTCTCGGCGGCGTACGCGCTGTACATCTTCGCGGTGTCGCTCCCGATGGCGTCCACGCCCCGGTTGCTGATGCCCCTGGCGCCGTTGTTCGGCTCGCCGGAACTCGTCTCGAAGCCGTGGATGCGGTGGACCCTGGTGGTCTGCGCCGTGCTCGGGCAGCCGGTGCTCGTCGCGGAGCTGTGGCTGCTCGGCCCGCCGTGACGCACGGGCCGAGCAGCGACCGCTAGAGCTCGACGGTGCCGTGGTCGCCGGTGTCCGGCTGGCTCTGCTTGCCGAGTGCGGCCTTGAGGGTCTGCACGAGGCTCCCCACCGGCCCGGTGTCCTGCGTCCAGTACTCGACCGAGTCGCCCTCGACGGTCAGCAGTCGGATCGTCGGGTCCTCGCGGCCGTCCGGGAACCAGGCCTCGGCGAACGGTGACCACAGCTCGTCGATCACCGTGTCGTCCTGCGTCACCGTGGCGGTGCCGGCGATGGACAGGTAGCCGCCCTGCGACTCGATGGCGACGTTGACGTGCGGGTTCCGGGCGATGTCCTCGACCTTCTCGCTTCCGTCCTGCACGAGGAAGCGGAGCGTGCCGTGGAACGTCTTGTCCTGCACGGCGAGGGGCCGTGCGTGCAGCTGGCCGTCCTCGCTGACGGTCGTCAGCAGGGCCGTGTGGGCTCCGTGGACGATGTCCGAGATGGCTGCGCGCTGGTCTGCCTCTGTGTCGGTCATGGTGCTCCTCTCGCGTCGTGCGCCCCGTTGTGCCCGACGTGCGGCCGGGTCTCCCCGGGGCGCGTTCCGTTCCGACCAGTCTGCCCCTCGATGCTGGGCGCGTCCGGGTCGGCGCGGGTCGTTCGGCGTCGTTCGGCGTCGTTCAGTGAGCAGAAGACGTCGGGTGCGCGCGGGCGACCCGACGTTTTCTGCTCAGTCGACGGGCGGACGGGCGGACGGGCGGACGGGGACGGGCGGACGGGGACGCGCGGACGGGCGCGGGGGCGCGGACGGACCGGCGCGCCCCGGTCAGGCGGGTTCGCGGATCGTCGTCTCGACGTCGACGACCTGCGGGACCCGCGGCATCGAGGCGAAGCCGAACGCCACGGGTGGGTCGAGCGGCGCCAGGGAACCCAGCGGCTCCCCCGCCCAGGTCCCGCGCACGCCGGTGACGTCGTGCGCCCCGGTCACGCCGTAGTACTCGCGCCGGCCGTTCCCGGCGGAGCCCGCCGTCCCGGACCCGGGCGCCAAGAGCCGGGCCACCGGGTCGATCACCGCGAGCCACCGGGGGTCGCGGGCGATCGGCTTCGGGACGATCCGGAGCACCCGGCCGAGCGGGGAGATCGTGCCGACGTCGATCGAGGCCTGCAGCGCGCCGGCGGACAGCTCGATGCCGCGCGCGGTGCGACGCGCGGACACGTCGACGACCGAGACCGTGTCGAACCGGTAGGTGCCGGAGACGTACGCGGCGACGATCTCGTCGGGGGCGAGCAGGACGCTCGTGCCGTCGGGCAGCTCGAGGAACACGTCGGTGAAGGCACCGAACGGCGAGCGCTCCCACATGCCGACGACGATGCGCACGCCGGACGTCGTGCCGACGCCCGTGATCCGGCCGCGGAACCGACGCTCGACGGGAGACGGGGCGGGGGTGGGCGACATGCCCTGGACCGTACCCGGCGCCCCCGTGAGCGGCGTCGGCGACCCGGCCCGTGCCTCCAGGCCGACCTGACGGACAGTCAGTGGTGCGGAAGCAGGAACCTCAGGCGACGGGCACCGGCTCCGCCAGCAGCTCCCGCACCCGCGGGGCGACCTGCGTGCCGTACAGCTCGATCGACCGCATCATGTCCTCGTGCGGCAGACGACCCGTCGCGTACCGCATGTCGAACCGGCTGACGCCGAGGATCCGCATGTTCCGCGCGACCTTCCGGGCGACCGTCTCGGGCGACCCGACGTAGAGCGACCCGCCGGCCGACAGGCCCGCGCGGTATCCGGCGACGTCGAGGGGCGGCCAGCCGCGCTCGGCGCCGAGCCGATCGGTGACGGCCTTGTGGTAGGGCCAGTAGCGCTCGGCGGCCTCTTCGTCGGTGGCGGCGACGAACCCGGGCGAGTGCATCGCGATCGGCTGCTGCGGCAGGTCGAGCTGCGCGAGCGCCTGCCGGTAGAGGCGCGAGAACGGGGCGAACTGCGCGGGCTGCCCGCCGATGATCGCGAGGAACAGCGGCAGACCGTAGGACGCGGCACGGATGACCGACTGCGGCGAGCCACCGACGCCGATCCAGGTGGGGATGGCGCCGTGCTCGAGCTTCGGGAAGACGTCCTGGTCGGTGAGCGGTGCCCGCTTCGTTCCGGACCAGGTGACCGGGTCGCCGCCGCGGAGTGCAGCGAAGAGCTGGAGCTTCTCCTCGAACAGGACCTCGTAGTCGGCGAGGTCGTACCCGAACAGCGGGAACGACTCGGTGAAGGACCCGCGGCCGAGGATGACCTCGGCGCGGCCGTTCGACAGCGCGTCGACGGTGGCGAACCGCTCGTAGACGCGGACCGGGTCGTCCGACGACAGGACGGTGACGGCGCTGCCGATGCGGATGTCGGAGGTGCGAGCGGCGATCGCGGCGAGGACGACCTCGGGCGCGCTCACGACGAAGTCGGCGCGGTGGTGCTCCCCACGCCGATGAAGTCGAGGCCGACCTGGTCGGCGAGGACCGCCTGGTCGACGACGTCGCGGATGCTCTGCGCGTCGGTCTTGACGCTGCCGTCGGGGAGCTCGGTGACGTCGCCGAACGTGTCGAGGCCGAGCTGCACGGGGCCGATCCGCTCGGGTGCGGGCGGCGGCACGTCCGAGGGGCGGTCGGTGCCGAATGCGTTGCTCATGAGCCCTCCACAAATCGATGCGTTTGCATCAATGTAGCACGCGCGCCACAGCACCACCAGGCTCCGCGTGTACGGTCCCCCGCATGCCGCAGATCCCCGACCAGACCGGCCGTCGCATCGTCGTCACGGGCGCGAACAGCGGAACCGGCAAGGAGACCGCCACCCGCCTCGCCGCCGCCGGTGCGTCCGTCGTCCTCGCCGTCCGCACGCCCGCGAAGGGAGAGGACGCCGCCGCCGCCATCCGAGCGGCCCACCCGGAGGCCGACGTCGAGGTGCGCGAGCTCGACCTCGCGGACCTCGCGAGCGTCCGCCGGTTCGCGGCCGGCATCCTCGCCGATGACCGGACCCTCGACGTCCTCGTCAACAACGCCGGCGTGATGGCGCCACCGAAGCGCTTCGAGACCGTCGACGGCTTCGAACTGCAGTTCGGCACGAACTTCCTCGGCCCGTTCGCCCTGACGAACCTGCTGCTCCCAGCGCTCCTGCGTTCTCCCGACTCCCGCGTCGCGACGATGTCGAGCATCGCGGCCGTCCCCGGTCGGATCCGGTTCGACGACCTGCAGTGGGAGCGCGGCTACAACGGCTGGCGTGCGTACGCCCAGTCGAAGCTCGCCGACCTCCTGCTCGCGCTGCACCTGCACCGGCTGTCCGTGGAGCTCGACTGGCCACTCATGAGCACGGCCGCGCACCCCGGCTACACGCGGACGAACCTGCAGTCGGCCGGCCGGTCGTTGGGTCGGTCGCAGCCCGTCAGGTCCCGGAACCTCGCCCTGCCGTTCACCCAGGACGTCGAGCAGGGTTCGGAGCCGCTGCTGTACGCGGCCGTTGGACCGAACGCGACCGGAGGGGCGTACTACGGCCCGTCGGGTGCGTTCGGGTTGACCGGGCCCACCACCACGGCGTCCGTCCCGAAGTCGGCACGGAAGGCCGACCTGGCGCGCTCGCTGTGGGCCGTGGCCGAGGACCTCACGGGGACGACGCCGCCCGCCTGACGCGCGCAGCGCTCACGGCCTGGAGGCGCGGCTCGCCTCCGCCCCGCCGCCTCTAGAACCGCACGTGGGCGCGTTCGAAGGCCGCGCGCACCGCCGCCTCGACGGCTCGCTGGCCGCGGGCGGTCGGGTGCACGTCGTCCGCCTGCATCCAGTCCGCGTGCCCGCGCAGCGGCTGCCCGATGTCGACCATGGTCCCGCCGTCGCGTTCGACGGCGGACCGGAGCGCCGCCGAGATCGTCGCGAGCTGGGCGGGCGGAGCGTCCTCGTTCCAGATCGCGCTCAGGCCGACGACGCGGGCCCGGGGCAGCAGCCGGTGGACCTCGGCGACGAGCTGTTCGGTCGCACCGGCGAGTTCGTCGTCGTCCTGCCCGAGGTCGTTCGAGCTCGCCTGCACGAGGACCACCGCCGGGCGGAGGTCCTCAGCGCGCTCGACGAGTTGCTCGTACGTGCTGCCGCAGTCGTCGTCGTCCCCCTCGGTCAGCACGCCGGCGCCGTCGCACGACAGGTTCGTCAGCTGCCACCGCTCTCTCCGGGCGAGGAGCTCGGGCCAGGCCTGCTCGGCGGACAGCCCGTGCCCGCCGCTGATCGAGTCGCCGATCACGACGACGCGTGCACCGGGGGCGTGGTCCCACGCCCGGGCAGTGCGCGAGGAGGTCGACGTCGGGGCCGCGCCCGACGTCGATGCCGCAGCGACGGACGCGTCTTCGGAGCACGCGCTGAGTCCGAGCACCGCGACGACCGCCACGACGGCGGTCAGCACGGAACGCGTCCCGGGGAGCACGCCCGAACGCTACGCGCGGCGGCCATGACGTGGCCGGTCGCCCGCTGTGGGGCGGTTCAGGCGTGGTGCAGCTCCACCGACCCGTCGAGCCGTCCCGGTTCGGCGAGCCGCGCGTGCTGCAGGACCGTCCGCCCGGGTCCGACCGCCGCTGCCACGATCGACAGCGTCGCGAAGTGCCCGTCCCGCTCGTGCGCGTCGCGGAGGATCGCGTCCGGGTCGTCCGCGGGCAGCACGGCCGACTCGGCGAGCAGCCCGAACCACCCGCTCCACCCGTCGCCCGCGTCGTCTCCGGCGTCCGCGGTGCGGAGCTCGTCGAAGGGCCCGAGCACGGGCGGCCCGGTGGGCGGCTCGACGCCCCGGAAGGCCTCGAGCCACCGACCGATCCGCGGCGCCGCGGGGTCGTCGGGTTCGCCGTGCGTGACCATGTGCACACCAGGACCGAGCTCGGACGTGCGGACTCGTTCGCCGTCCCACGTCAAGACCTCGGCGCCCGCTGCCGTCGCGCGGACCAGGTTGAACGCCCGCGTGGTCGGCAGCGTGCCGTCGTGCCCCGGGAGCACGCCACCGACGGCGTCGAGCGGCACGACCCCGCGCGTCGCCCAGGTGCCGTCCGCGGTCGGGACGTCCTCGCCGCGGTTCAGGACGACCGCGAGTCCCGCCTCGTCGGACGCCGCGAGCCACGCGCCGCCAGCCGAACGGTCGCGGACGCCGCGGATCCCCGGGTCACGCTCCGGCCACCACGCCGCCGGCGGGTCCCACGGACGGTCGGGCGACTCGTCGCGCAGGGCGAGCATCGTGACGGGCCACGCGGACCCCGGGTCGACGCGGACGACGACGGTGCACATGGGATCGATCCTCGCACGTGACCCCGGGTAGCGTGACGGGCGTGAACGCAGCAGCAGAGCGCCGCCTGACCGTCGTCGTGGGCATCACCGGGGGCATCGCCGCCTACAAGGCCGTCGGGGTCGTCCGCGACCTCGTGACGCGCGGCCACGACGTGCACGTCGTCCCGACCGAGGGCGCGCTGCGGTTCGTCGGCCTGCCCACGCTCGAGGCGCTCAGCCGGAACCCGGTCACCACGAGCGTCTTCGAGGACGTCGCCGAGGTCCGGCACGTGTCACTCGGCCGGCGCGCGGACCTGGTCGTCGTCGCCCCGGCCACCGCCGACACCCTCGCCCGGATGACCGCTGGCCTGGCGGGCGACCTGCTCGGCACGACCCTCCTGGCCACCGAGGCGCCCGTCGTGGTTGCCCCAGCCATGCACCCGCAGATGTGGGAGCACCCGGCGACGACGGCCAACGTCGCGGTGCTCCGGGAGCGCGGCGTCCGGTTCGTCGGCCCGGTCGTCGGTGCCCTCACCGGCGACGACGCGGGCATCGGCCGGATGGCGGAGCCCTCGGACATCGTGGAGGCCGCGCTCGCCGTGGTCGGGAACGAGGCGGGTGCCCCGGCGGCCCCCTCCGGCGCGGTCGCACGGGGCGAGCAGGGCGACCTCGCCGGCGTCAGCGTGGTCGTCAGCGCAGGCGGCACCCGGGAACCGTTCGACCCCGTCCGCTTCGTCGGGAACCGCTCGAGCGGACGGCAGGGCCTGGCCATCGCCGCGGACGCCGCCGGTCGTGGCGCCACGGTGACCGTGGTCGCGGCGAACGTCGACGCCGGGCTCACCGCGGGCCTCGACGCGACGATCGTGCCCGTCGGGTCGGCGCTCGAGCTCGCCGAGGCGGTGCACGCGGCAGCCGCCGAGGCCGACGTCGTCGTGATGACCGCCGCGGTCGCCGACTACCGCCCGGCCGAAGTCCGCGCGGACAAGCTCAAGAAGGAAGCACAGGGCGACACCATGACGCTCGAGCTCGTCCGGAACCCCGACGTCCTCGCCGACCTCGTCGCCGCTCGGCGCACCGGCCAGATCATCGTCGGGTTCGCCGCCGAGACGGAGCCCGACCGTGCCGCCCGTCTCGAACTCGGCCGCGCGAAGATCGCCCGGAAACCGGCGGACCTGCTCGTGGTGAACCACGTCGGCTGGTCGGCGGGGTTCGAACGCGAGGAGAACGCCATCGAGGTGCTCGTCCCCGGTGGCGAGGTCGTCCGCGAGACGTCCGGCACGAAGGCCGAGGTGGCGACGGCGATCCTCGACCTCGTCGCGACGGCCCTGACCTGAACGCTCTCCGGACGCGTCGAGGGTCGCACGGGCACGATGGGTGCATGCGACGACGCGAACGCCAACGACGCGCCACCCGGACCGCCACCCTCCTCGCCGTCGTGCTGGGCGGCGCCGGTGTGACCCACTTCCTGCGGCCGAAGGGCTACGACCGGATCGTGCCGGACACGCTGCCTCCGCGGCTGACGACGCTGGCTTCCGGCGCCGCCGAACTCGGCATCGCCACCGGCCTGGTGATCCCGGCGACGCGTCGGGCAGCGGGGTGGGCAGCGGCAGCGCTCTTCCTGGCGGTGTTCCCCGCGAACGTCAAGATGGCGAACGACCTGCTCGACAGCCCACGCTCGACCCGGGCAATGCGGCTCGGGTCCGTCCTCCGGCTGCCGCTGCAGGCACCCCTCGTCGCCTGGGCCGTGCGCGTCGGCCGCCACGCGCCGAAGCGGTGACCGAGCCGGCCCGTGCCCGAGCCGCGGTGCCGCTGTTGCACCGCCCCGTCACGGTGCACGCCTGGGAGGACATCGTGTTCGCACACTGGCGTCACGACCCGGAATCGCTCGCACGGCTCGTCCCGCGCGGTACCCGCCCGGACGTGGTCGACGGCAGCGCCTGGGCGGGGCTCTCGGCGTACGTCTTCCGTGAGACCCGGGTGCCGCCGTTCCCGCCCTCGGGTCGACTCGGCACGATGACCGAGGTCACGATCGAGATCCTGACGATCGACGACCGTGGCCGCCGCGGTGTCGCGTACCGCACGGTGGACACCGCGAACGTGCCCGCCATCGTCGCCGCGCACGCACTGCTCGGGGTGCCGTACACGTTCGCGCACGCGCGGGCCCGCCGCCGCGGGGACACCATCGCGCACCACTCGGTCCGCCACCCGGCACGTGGGCTGCACCCGATCCGTTGGCTCCGCGGTCGCGGCACACGGCCTGGGCCCACTCCGCCGGTCCCGGACGGACGCGCCAGCGGCCGGCCGGCCGTGCCGGTGGGGAGAGGCACGGTGCAGCCCCGCCACGACGCCACCGTCCGTGTCGTGGCCGGGCCGGTCGTCGACACAACGCTCGCGACGGAGCTCACGACGCGCGAGGGCATCCACGCCCGGCACCTCGCGCAGACGGTCTTCTGGCAGCGCCAGCACCCGCCGCTCGAGATCCGGTCGGCGCGGCTCGAGCGGCTCGAGGGTGATCTCCCCGACGCGGTCGGCATGCCCGGGCTCCTCGACCGGGAGCCCGACTCGCTGCTCGTCGTGGACCGCACGACCGTCCGGTACGGCTGGGGAGACGTGGTCCGGTGACCGACGATCCGCACCACCTCGAACGCTTCGTCCGCGCGCAGGACGGCGTGCACGCGGCCGCGCTCACCGAGCTCCGCGCCGGACGCAAGACCTCGCACTGGATGTGGTTCGTGTTCCCGCAGCTCACCGGACTCGGCCGAAGCCCGATCGCGCAGCAGTACGCCCTCGACGGCATCGCGGAGGCCCGCGCCTACCTGGCACACCCCGTCCTCGGCCCGCGGCTCCTGGAGGCGACCGAGGCGGCGGCGACGGCACAGGCCCGCTCGGTCGACGAACTCCTCGGCGGCATCGACGCTCTGAAGCTGCGGTCGTCGATGACCCTGTTCGCCCGGGCGGCCGACGACCCCGCGCCCTTCCGGGTCGTCCTCGAACGCTGGTACGCCGGTTCGGAGGACCCGGTGACGCTCCGGCTGCTGCGCCTCGACGAGTGAACCCGACCGACCCCGTGACACGCACCGATCCGAGCAGAACGCCGTTCTTATATCAGGTACGGTGAAGCATGCGTCCGTACTGAACGGTCGGTCGCCCAACCCGTCCCCTTCCACTCTCGATCCCGAAGGAACCCGCATGCCGGTCCCCAGCAGCGCACCGACCGAGCACCAGCTGCTCCGCGACACCGTCCGTCAGAAGATCCACGACGCGATCATGGACGGCACGCTGGAGCCCGGTGAGCGTCTCAACGACGACGAGCTCATCGCCTGGCTCGGCGTCTCCCGCACCCCCATCCGTGAAGCCCTGAGCCAGCTCGCCCGGGCCGGCCTCATCGAGATGGCACCGAACCGGTACACGCGCGTCACCACGCCGAACCCGACCGAGGTCGTCGAGGCACTGCAGACCCTCGGCGTGCTGTTCGGCGGGGTCGTCCGCCTGGCCGTCCCGCTGCTGGGGGCGAGCGCGAAGAAGAAGATCCTCGCCCAGCTCGACGCCACCATCAAGGACTACGAGGCGCACGACGTGAAGGCCGTCAACCACGACGCGCTCGGCGTGTTCGCCCTCTACGTCGACGAGTGCGGCAACGAGAACCTGCAGCGCGTCTGCCGGGACACGATGGACGGACTCGCGTTCCGCCTGCGCCTGCCGAACCTCGACGAGCTCGTCGACTGGGACCAGATGACCGAGGACTTCCGCCGTCTGCGCGAGGCCACGGAGTCCGGCGACAACATCGCGGCGGAGCTCGCGACCGAGGCGATCCACCTCCTCCCGGGCGAGAAGCGTTGATCGACTGAACTCCCGTACAGGAACCCGCCCGTCTCGCACACGCGAGGCGGGCGATTCTCGTTCCCCGCGCCTCCATGCAGTCGCCGTCCCCACCAGCACGACGCTCCCAGTCATGCGCCGCGGCGAGCCGATAGCATCGGCGCGACCACCCGTCAGACCACCCGGAGCACCGTATGAGCCACCGCCAGCCGGACCGTACCGAGATCGCCGCGCGCCTCGCCGCTGCGGTCGGCCGGATCAACCGACGGGCGCGCACCGACTCGGCCGCGCTCGGCTACGGGATCGTCTCCGCACTCGCCACGATCCAGCGCGAGGGTCCCCTGCGCCCCGGCGACCTGTCGCGGATCGAGGTCGTCACGAAGCCGACGATGACGCGGATCCTGACCGAGCTCGAACAGCGCGGGTTCATCGAGCGCGAGGCCGACCCGCGGGACGGTCGCGCGTTCATGGTGAGTGTCACACCGGAGGGCATCGCGGCCGTCGAGCGGGCACGCTCCGATCGCACGGGCATCGTCGCCGAACTCATCGCGGAGCTCCCCGAGCCGGACGTCGACGCGATCGCCGCGGCGCTCGACGCCCTCGAGCGCGTGGCCCAGGGCGACCGTACCCAGGAAGCTCACACCTCCGAGGCCTGATCGAGTCGTTACCGAACCGTTACCAACGGGTGGACGGACGGTTCTGCCAGTCAGTCTGGACGGTGCGTCCAGGATGACGGGTCATCGTGTCGACTTCGCCCATCGGCGGCCACCCCACGGTCGCCGGCCGGCGGACGGACGGGCCCCACACCACCGTCCGGTCCTCCCCCGGCTCGCGAGCCCCTGACGACGGACGTCCCCACGTCCGTCACCCCTGCGCGCTCCCATCACCGCGTGCAGCGTCAGCGGCTGCGCACCACGAGCCGGCCGACCACCGGAATCGATGACAGGACGCAACACCGACCTCCCGACCACCACCGCCTCGACTCGACGTGAGGCCCTGAACTCCCCGAACCGGCGCCTCCGCCGAGCGCTCCGCCGTCCCACAACGCTCATCGTGGGCGGAGCCGCGGTCCTCGCGGTCGCCGGCGGCATCGCGATCGTCGGCACGCAGCCCGCGATCGGCGAGGCACTCGGCATGCCGACCGCCAGCGCCACCAGCGCACCGGCACTCGAGGGCACCGCGCTCGACCGCGCCCAGGCGGCGGCGACCATCGCCACCGCGCAGACCATCGTCGAGTCCGCGAACGACAAGACCGACACGGCGACGCTCGAGCGCCGGATCGACTCGCTCGACGACTACCGGAAGCTCTCCGGCGCAGCTCTGACGTCGCGGATCTCCTCGACGGTCGACGCCACCACCGACGTCGCGAACGCCAGCGCCACCCAGGACAAGCGCGACGCCGACGCGAAGGCGGCCGCTGAAGCCGCAGCACGAAAGGCAGCGGCCGAGCGCGCAGCGGCAGCCGAGGCGGCACGCAAGCAGGCCGCCGCGAACACCGTCGAGGGTGCGAAGGCCACGGCCAGCTCCCTCGCCGCGTCGAAGTACGGCTGGGGCTCCGACCAGTTCCAGTGCCTCGACAACCTGTGGACCAAGGAGTCCGGCTGGAACTACCAGGCCGTCAACGCGAACGGTGGCGCGACCGGCATCCCGCAGGCGCTCCCCGGCTCGAAGATGGCGACGATCGCGGCGGACTGGCGCACCAACGCCACGACGCAGATCACGTGGGGGCTGCAGTACATCAGCGCCTCCTACGGCACGCCCTGCGCGGCGTGGGCGCACTCGCAGGCGTCGAACTTCTACTGAGTCGACTACTCCTGCACAGCACGCACAGAACGGCCCCGGGACGACTCCCGGGGCCGTTCGTCGTGTAGGCATACCAGGTGACCACCATCGGACTCCGCCGCATGGCGCCCCGGGACCCCGCCGAGGGACACCGCGCCGCCAGCCCCCTCGAGCTCCTCTTCGACCTGGTCTTCGTCGTCGCCGTCGGGTTCGCCGCGTCGAACCTGCACGAGATCGAGGCGGAGGGGCACGTCTCGTCGGCCGTGGTCTCGTACGCCTTCGTGTTCTTCGCGATCTGGTGGGCCTGGCTGAACTTCAGCTGGTTCGCCACCTCGTTCGACACGGACGACTGGCTCTACCGCGTGATGACGTTCGTGCAGATGGCCGGCGTGCTCGTCCTCGCCGCCGGAGTGCACGCCGCCATGGTGGAGGGGTCGACCACGATCGTCGTCGTCGGCTACGTGGTGATGCGGCTCGCGCTGGTCGGCCAGTGGCTCCGCGCCGCGGCGTCCTCGCCCGAGTACCGACGCACCGCCCTGCGGTACGCCGCGGGGATCGTGGTTGTCCAGGTCCTGTGGGTGCTCGCGCTGCTGCTGCCGCACGACGTGGGGTGGGCGGTGATCCCGGTGCTCATCCTGCTCGAGGTGCTCGTGCCGCCGTTCGCTGAGACCGGCGCTCGCACCACTCCCTGGCACACGCGACACATCGCCGAGCGGTACTCGCTGTTCACGCTCATCGTCCTCGGTGAGGGGCTCGTCGCCTCGGCCAACGCGGTCATCGACGGCATCGCGCACGCCGACCACCTGGCGTCGCTCCTCGTCCTCGCCGCGTGCGGGCTCGTGATCGTCGCCGGCCTCTGGTGGATCTACTTCTCGCGGGAGCAGCACGACCACATCCGCTCGCTGCCGACCGCGCTCGTGTTCGGCTACGGCCACTACCTCGTGTTCGCCGCGGCCGGGGCACTGCCCGCCGGCATCGAGGTCGCCGTCAGGGCCGACGCGGGCGAGGCGGACCTGTCGCACACGACCGTCGCCGCCACCATCGCGGTGCCGGTCGCGGTGTTCGTGCTCGCGATCTGGGCACTCGCGCTGCGACCGTCACTGACGACGGGGTGGAACGTCGTCGTCGTGGTCCTCGCGCTCGCGGTGCTCGCGAGCATCGCGGTACCCACGGTCTCGCTGGTCGCGACGGCGGTGCTCGTCACCGCGACGGTGGTGGTCCTGGAGGTCGCGGACCGCACGGGGTGACGCCGTGACGGCCTGGAGGCACGTGGCGGCGCCGCCACGCGCCTCCAGGCCGTCGGGTGGTGGCGGACCGTCAGCCGACGCGCGCGACCCGGACGTCCACGCGGCTGAGCGGGAGACCGTGCGCGGTCGCCGCTGCGAGCGCAGCGAGGTGCGCGGCACGCGCCGTCTCCGGCGCGGGGACCGATCCGTCGGTGCCGATCACGATGCGGAGGACGTCGTCGTCGAGGACGACCCGCGCGATCGTCGACCGGGTCGCGAGGTTCTTCGCCGCGGTCACGGCGCTGCCGAGGGTCGGGCGTGCGCGGTAGAGGTCGGCGACACCGGGGACGGCCAGCACGGCTTCCTCGACGGCGGCGAAGGTCTCGTCGTGGGTGCTCATGCCGGGTCCTCCTCGGTGTCGTCGTGTGCGGCGGTGTCGTCGCTGGTCGGCGGTGGCAGCAGGTCGCGGACGACCACGTCGACGGCCTCCACCAGCAGGTCGGTCTGGGTGGCGAGGACCTGCCCGACCGTCTCGCGGACGTCGGCGGCGACCCGCTGGATCGTCGAGCCGGCGCGCACCGCGATCTCGACGACGATGTGGACCGGAGCGCCGAGCTCGGTGACGTCACCCTCGAGCGTGCACCGTGCGATGAGCGCATCGGGGACGGCGTCGCCGGCGGTCCGGACGAGGGAGCGGATGGCACCCTCGGTCATCACGGGTCGCTCCGTCGGCGCCGCCGGGCGGAGCGGGACGTCGCGACCGGCGCGGGCCTCGAGCGAGATGTTCGCGAGCACCCCGCTGATCCAGGACTCGTCGGCCGGTGCTTCCTGCTCGGCTGCGGCCTCGAGCGAGCCGAGCGAGGAGTGCCGCAGCCGCACGATCGCGGCGAGGGCGTTCTGACAGGCTGCGGAGTCGTCGATGCTCGGGTCGGCCGGCTGCATGCCGGCGTCGAGGTAGTCGGCGAGCTCGTCGATCGTGTGCCCGTCGAGGTCGTCGGGCTCGAGCGACTCGAGCCGGACGGTGTCGCGGTCGGTCATCGCCATCCCTCCATCAGACGGATCATGTTCTTCCTCGCCCGGGACAGCAGTCCGCGGACCGTCGAGGCAGGGAGGTCCAGTTCCTCCGCGATCGCCTCGTACGAGTACTCGAGCACTTCCTTCATCACCCAGCACCGTCGCTGCGCCTCGGGCAGTTCGGCGAGCGCCGTCTCCACCGCCTCTTCGCGGGAGCGTGCCTCGGCGACGCGTTCCGGGGCGTCGGCGGCCGGTGCGGCGACCTCGAGCTCGGTGACGTCGTCGTGGAACCGGCGCGCTCGGATCCGGTCGATGCACTTCCGGCTGAGGATGCGCATGAGCCACGCCTTGACGCGCGCACCGTCGTCGAGCCGGTCGAGCCGGTTCCACGCGGTGATGAAGGTCTCCTGCACGACGTCGTCGAGCTCGTCGGTCGAGCCGAGGGTCCGTCGTGCGTAGGCGCGCAGCAGGGGTGTGTAGCGGCGGATGAGGACCTCGAACGCCCGGACGTCGCCGTCGGACGATCGACCTGCGAGGACGGCGTCGTCGAGATCGGTGAGGGGCTGGTGGTGCACGCTTTCCTTCTACTGGTGGTGGATGGGGTTCAGCTGGGCACGGACGACCTTCAGCGGTCCGACGGGCCGCGCCGAGAGCGAGCGGACCCGGGCCTGGGCGAGCAGGTGCTGCGGTGCGATCCGTCCGTGGGACGTCGTGTGGCGCGCATCGGTGTCGGTCATCTGGGCTCCTCGGGTGGACCGCGGGTTCCGGGTCCGCGGGTGGACCGCGGGTTCGGGGTCCGTCACCGGTGAGACGTGTGCCGGAGGTGGATCGTCACACTTCCCGCGATCGTCGGTTCTGCGGCAGGCTGGGGGCATGTCCCTCGTCACCGCCGTCTGTCGCGTCGACCGCCTGCTGCCCGACTCGGGCACGATCGGGATCACCGCGATCGACAAGCGTCCCGTCGACGGCGCCGTCCGGGTGCGTCCGCTCGGGCTGCACGCCGACGTGCAGGCAGACCGGAAGCACCACGGCGGCGAGGACCAGGCCGTGTACGCCTACGCCGACGAGGACGCAGAGTACTTCGCCGAGCTCCTCGACCGCGACGTCCCGCCGGGGCTGTTCGGTGAGAACCTGCGGACCTCCGGCGTCGACGTCACCGGTGCGGTCACGGGTGAGCGGTGGCGCATCGGCGAGACCCTCGAGCTCGAGGTGACGATCCCGCGGAACCCGTGCGGCACGTTCGCCCGGCGCATGCGGGTCGACAAGTGGGTGAAGCGGTTCACCGAGGAGGGGCGTCCCGGGGCGTACCTCCGCGTGCTGCACTCCGGACCGGTGTCGGCCGGTGACCCGATCGTCGTCACGCACCGACCGGACCACGGCGTCACGATCGGGCAGATCTTCAGCGGGTTGACACCGGAGCAGGCGCAGGCGGTGCTGTCGTCCGGCAGTGGGGCCGGCGGCGGACCCGGCACGGGTGGACTCGCCCCGAAGGTGGTCCGGGACGTGTCGAAGGTGCTGGCCCGCGCTGGGGCCTGAGTGCCCGCGCCTGGGTCTGCGTCCGCGCCTGCGGTCTGGTCATCCGCCCTGCGTGCGTCGGAGCGGGTCGATCGGACGCTTCGCCCTCGGGAGTCCCGCCACCACGAGTTCGTAGGCGTTGGCGACGAGGTCCTCGACCAGGGTCTCGTCGATGCCGTCCCCCGGGGACAGCGTGATCCAGTGCTGCTTGTTCATGTGCCAACCCGGCGTGACCTCGTCGTGGTCGCGCACGAGCGCGGCACCGTGTGGCGGCGCGCACTTCAGGTTGACGATCGGCACGCCCCGCAGCTCGGACGTCATCACGAACATCTTCCCGACGACCTTGTAGACGAACGCGCCCTCGCCGAAGGGCTGTGTCTCCGCCACCGCGGGCAGACCCATCGCGGTGCGGATCGCGACCTCGTGCAGGGTCTCGCCGTCCATGCGTCCAGCATGCCTCGTTCTGGGGTGGGAGGAGCCGCGCGTTGCTGACGTACCCTCAGGCCGTGAACCTCACCCGAACCCGCTCCACCCGAACCCGTCTCGTCCGCTCGCTCGGCATCGCCGCCGCCGCGACCGCACTCGCCGCCTCCGTCGTCGTCGGCGGGGCCTCGACCGCGCAGGCCGCCCCCACGGTCTACAAGAACTGCACGGCCGTGCAGAAGGTGTACTCAGGCGGGATCGCGAAGAAGTCCGTCACGCAGAACAAGGTGACGTCGGGTGGCAAGACCACCTACCGCGCGCTCAAGGGCACGGTGAAGAAGGACGACGCGCTCTACAACGCGAACAAGAAGATGGACGCGGACGCCGACGGGATCGCCTGCGAGAAGAGCTGACCGCCGCCGCGGTCGCGCGCCGCGGCGGGCCGCCCGTCAGAGGGTCGGGACGCCTTCGTGTCCCGAGCGCGGGCGCGCCGTCCCGGCCACACCGGTGACGACCGACCCCGCGGGCACGTCCTTCGTCACCACGGTGTTCGCGCCGACGACCGAGTCCGCACCGACCGTGATCGCGCCGATCAGGGACGACCCCGCGCCGAGCACCACCCGGTCCCCCACCGCGGGGTGCCGGCGAGCGCCCGGTCCGTGGTCACCACCGCGGCCGCCCAGCGTCACACCGTGGAAGACCACGACGTCGTCGCCGACCACCGCGGTCTCCCCGATCACGACCCCCATGCCGTGGTCGATGAAGAACCGCCGGCCGATGCGTGCACCGGGGTGGATCTCGATGCCCGTCACCGACCGTGCGACCTGACCGATGACCCGCGCCGCGAACCGCGACCCGGGCAGCCCCCGCGCGATCCACAGCCGGTGCGTCAGTCGGTAGGTCCAGATGGCGTGCAGCCCCGAGTACACGATCGCGTTCTCGAGGTCACCGCGGGATGCGGGGTCACCGCGGCGTGCTGCGGCCAGGTCCTCCCGGACCGTCCGCAGCACGCCTCGTCGGACGGGACGACTCACGCAGTGAGCCCCTCGAACAGCACGGTCGACAGGTAGCGCTCACCGGTGTCGCACACGATCGCGACGACCCGCTTGCCGGCGTTCTCGGGGCGTGCGGCGATCTCGATCGCGGCGTGGATGATCGCGCCGGAGGAGATGCCCGCCAGGATGCCCTCCTGCGTGCCGAGGTCACGGGCGACCCGGAGTGCGTCGTCGAGCTCGACGTCGAACACCTCGTCGATGACGGACTGGTCGAGGACCTCGGGGATGAAGTTCGCGCCGATGCCCTGGATCTTGTGCGGACCGGCCTTGCCCTCGGTCAGCAGCGGGGAGTCCTTCGGCTCGACGGCGACGATCTCCACGCCGGGCACGCGCTCCTTGAGCACCTGACCGACGCCGGTGATCGTGCCGCCGGTACCGACACCGGCGACGAACACGTCGACGTGCTCCTCGGTGTCACGGAGGATCTCCTCCGCCGTGGTCTTCCGGTGGATCGCGGCGTTCGCCGGCGTCTCGAACTGGTGGGCCAGGATCGCTCCGGGTGTCTCGGCGACGATCTGCTCGGCCTTCGACACGGCGCCCTTCATGCCCTCGGAACCCGGCGTCAGGACGATCTCCGCCCCGTACGCCCGGATCAGGGCCCGACGCTCGACGCTCATCGTCTCGGGCATCGTGATGACGACCCGGTACCCGCGCGCTGCGCCGACGAGTGCGAGTGCGATGCCGGTGTTGCCGGAGGACCCCTCGACGATGGTCCCGCCGGCCTGCAGCTCGCCGGACTCCTCGGCCGCGTCGATGATCGCGACGCCGAGGCGGTCCTTCACGCTCGCGCCGGGGTTGTAGAACTCGAGCTTCGCCAGGATCTCGGCCCCGCCCGCCTTCGGCAGGCGGTTCAGCCGGACCAGCGGCGTGTTCCCGAACGCCTGCGAGATGTTGTCGTGGATCGTGCCGCTCATCGGTACCGTCCTCTTCGGGTCAGGTCGCGTGCCTCCCCCACTGGAGGCACGGCGTGCGCTGTGATCCTAGCGATCCGACCCAGGGTGTCCCTGTCCGGTGACGCACGCGCGTTCCGCGCGTACCGTGCTCCGCAACGACGAGGAGGTCGCCATGTCCAAGGAACAGCAACCCGACGTCGCTCCACCGATCGTCGACCGCGATGCGTTCGACGAGGCGCTCGCCGCGCAGGTGCAGGACGAGAAGGAACTCACCCGCCACGGCGACCGAGTCTCCGCCGCTCGCCGACGACTGCCGATGGTGCGTGTCGACGACTACGAGTTCACCGGAGTCGACGGCCCCGTGCGGCTCACCGAACTGTTCGGGGACAAGTACCTGCTCCTCGTGCAGAACGTCATGTACGGACGGGACTGGGACGCCGGGTGCCCGAGCTGCACCTGGGCCGTGGACAACCTGCCCGCCGACATGCGCAGACTCGACGACGAGGGGATCGCGTTCGCGATGGTCTCCGAGGGGCCGGTCGAGAAGCTCGAGGCCTGGCAGGCCCAGCACGGATGGCCGCACACGTGGGTGTCCTCTGGCGCGACGAGCTACCACGACGACTGGGGGTGGACCGTGCACAGCGACGACTGGGACGGCCCCGTGCCCGGGTACTCGTACTACCTGCTGCGCGACGGTGTGCCGTACCTGACGTACGCGACCGGTTCACGCGGCACGGAGGCGATCCTACCCGTGGCGCACATCATGGACCGCACGGTGTACGGGCGGCAGCAGGACTGGGAGGACAGTCCCGAGGGTTGGCCGCAGTACCCCACCTACGGCTGAGGGAGTCATCACCCCGGCCCGACCCACGGCCAATGGTCCACAGGTCGTGGACCGATTGAATCTCCCTCGAGCCTTGCTGCCGGGGACGCCTCCGCGAGGGGCCGCCCGAACCCGGCCTGCAGCAAAGCGACACAATCCCGTCGAACCCTCGCGTCACGCTGTCGCCCTCGCGGGAGAGACCGCGCCGAGCGGCGGGAAGCTGTCGCTTCCGCGGGGACCTCGGCAGTTGGTCAACAGCCTGTTGACCAATCGCGCTGCCGCCCCGGGCCCGCGTCAGCGCACGAACGCCGTGCGCGCGAAGCGCTCGTCCGTCGCCTCGAGCACCCGCAGCACGTTGCCGCCCGCCAGCGCCCGCAGGTCCCCCGCACTCCACCCGCGCCGCTGCAACTCCGCCGCGAGCACCGGGTACCGCGACACGTCCCGCAGGTCCGCCGGCAGCACCGGGGTGCCGTCGTAGTCCCCGCCGAGGCCGATGTGCGCCGCGCCCGCGACGTCCCGTGCGTGCTCGACGTGGTCCGCGACGTCGGCGACGGTGACCGGCGGCGGCGGCGAACCAGCTGAGCCAGCAGCGAGCCACGAGGCGTACGCCGCGGAGACGAACTGCGGCACGAACGTGATCATCACGACGCCGCCGTTGTCCGCCAGCCTGGCGAGCACGTCGTCCGGCACGTTCCGCGGGTGGTCGTTGACGGCGACCGTGGACGAGTGGCTGAAGACCACCGGCTGCGTCGCGACGTCGAGGGTGTCGCGCATCGTGGTCGGCGCGGTGTGGGACAGGTCGACGAGCATGCCGATCCGCTCCATCTCGGCGACGACCTCGCGCCCGCGGTCGGTCAGTCCGCCGTGCGGGTGCGACCCGGTCGCCGAGTCGGCCCAGGGGGTGTCGTCGTCGTGCGTCAACGTCATGTACCGGACGCCGAGCCGCGCGAGGTCGCGCAGCACGGCGAGGTCGTCCCCGATCGCGTGCCCGCCCTCGGCGCCGAGCAGCGACGCGATCCGGCCGGAGTCGATCGCCGCACGGACCTCGGCGGAGGTGCGTGCGAGCGCGAGGGTGTCCGGGTACCGCTCGATGACCCGGTGCGCGACGTCGACCTGCTGCAGGGTCGCCCGCACGGGGTCGGGCTCGTCGCAGGGCACGAACACCGACCAGAACTGCCCCACGACGCCGCCGGCACGGAGCTTCGGGAGGTCGGTGTGGAGCGAGCCCTCCTCGGAGTCGATGCCCTCCACCCCGGAGTCGTGGGTCTCGCGGCGCTCCCAGGGCAGGTCGTTGTGGCCGTCGATGACCGGGAACGGGAGCGCGTCGAACGTCATCCCCCGACGCTACCGCCCGTCCTCGTTAGGCTCGGCGGATGGACCCCGTGACGCTCCGCACCGAACGACTCGTGCTCTCGGTGCCGGAACCCTCCGACGCCGAGGACGTCGTCGCCTACGCGAACGACCCTGACGTCATCGCGTACACCCCGGTGCCCGTCCCGTACGGCCACGCCGAGGCCCGGCAGTGGATCACCGAGGTCGTCCGCACGGGCTGGGCGGCCGACACCCGGTACGACTTCGGGATCCGCCGGGCGGACGACCCGCGGCTGCTCGGCACGATCGGCCTGTTCGGCCTCGTCGACGGCGCCGCGGAGGTCGGGTACGCGGTGCACCCGGACGGCCGTGGCCAAGGGTTCGTGACCGAGGCAGCGGCAGCCGTCCTCGACTGGGCGTTCGCACCCGCCCCCGACGGCCTCGGGTTCGTCCGCGTGCAGTGGCGCGCGATCGCGACGAACACGCCGTCGGCCGCGATCGCGCAGCGACTCGGGCTGCGCTACGAGGGGCGACTCCGGTCCGGCGTGCACCACCGCGGGCAGCGTCACGACCAGCTCATCGCCGCCGCGCTCCGCGACGACGACCGGTCGACGCCCACGGTCTGGCCGACGTCGTGACGGTCGCGTTCCGGGTCGTCACCGAACTGGACGCGCCGCCGGAGCGTGCGTTCGCCCTGTCGCTCGACATCGGTGCGCACGAACGCTCGATGGCCGCCACCGACGAGCGCGCCGTGGCCGGCACGACCACCGGCACGATCGGCCTCGGCGAGAGCGTCACCTGGCGCGCGCGGCACTTCGGGATCGTCTGGCGGATGACGAGTCGGATCACCGCCCTGGAGGCGCCCCACCGGTTCGTCGACGAGCAGGTGCGTGGTCCGTTCGCCCGCTTCCACCACGTCCATCACTTCGAGCCGTCGGCTCGCGGCACACGGATGGTCGACGAGATCGAGTTCCGCGCCCCGCTCGGACCGCTCGGCGTGCTCGCCGAGCGGATCGCCCTGGCGCGGTACCTCCCCCGCCTCATCGCCGAGCGGAACGCCTCACTCGCGGCCGAGCTCCGTGCGGACGGACACGGCGGTCAAGGCGCGGCGAGTTCGCCGAGCGCCTCGTAGGCCTTCGCGACCGCGTCCACCCGCGTCCGGCCACCCGGGCCGGACGCCTCGTAGACGTCGTTCGCGATCGCGGCGACCACCGCGAAGAGCGCCGCCATCGAGTCGAACGCCGAGGGCGAGTCGACCGGGCAGAGGATCGCCGTGTTCGCGGGCGCCGCGATGACGGCGGCGGTCGGGTCGCCGAGGACGACGACGTCGGCACCGGTCGAGACGCAGTGCCGCACGGCCCGGTCCACCCCGGCCGCGTGCCGCCGCACGGTGACGAGGACGACGAGGTCGCGGCGGTCGAGGTCCGCCACCTCTTCTCCGAGACGCTGTCCCGGGGCGGGTCCGACCCGCACGTCCGGTCGGACCTGGGCGAGCTGCGCGCGGAGCTGGAGGGCGATCGGGTACGCACCGCGCTCCCCGATCACGAGCACGCGACGGGCGCGGACGATGCGCCGCGCGAGCCGGGGTCGGTCGGCGCGGGCGAGCGACGCGAAGGCTGCGTCGAGGTTCCGCGATTCGACGGCTCGCTGGTCGACGTGGGCGGCGTCCTCGGCGGCCCAGGGCAGTCCGGTGCCCCGCGCGGACATGAGGCTCTGCCGGACCTCGGCGGCGTCCTGGAAGCCCAGGGAGCGGACGAGCCGCGAGACCGTGGCCTTCGAGGTCCCCGACTCGGCGGCCAGTTCGGCCGAGGTCCCGACGAGCAGGAGCTCGGGGTCGTGGCGCACCATCGCGGCGACCCGTCGCTCGGCGGGCGAGAGCTGCTCCCACACCGAGTCGATGCGGGCACGCACGTCGGGTCCGGCGGTGCTCATGCCCGCGCCACCCGTTCGACCGCGACGGCGAGGGCGTCGAGTCCGAGGGCGATGTCCTCGGTCGAGACGAACTCGTCGGGGTGGTGGCTGATGCCGTCCGGGTTGCGGAGGAACAGCATCGCCACGTCGGTGATCAGCCCGAGCGACATCGCATCGTGCCCGGCACGGGAGAACAGCTCCATCGGGGCAGCCTCACCCGTCGACTCGATGCCCGCACGGACGGCGTCCATCAGCCGCGGCGCACAGAACACGGCGGGCGCTCGGTGCACCTCGGTGGGCTCGACGCTCACCCCGCGGCGCTCCCCGATGAGGGCGAACGCCTTGGTGATCTCGTCCCAGACCTCGTCGCGTCCCTCGTCGAACTCCCCGCGGAGGTCGACCGAGAACCGCGCGAGCCCCGGGACGACGTTGACGGCACCGGGTTCCACGGTCATGGTGCCGACCGTGCCGACGTGCTGCGACGCCCGGCAGATCCGCTCCACGGCGAGCGCGGCCTCGGCCGCGGCGAGCAGTGCGTCGTGCCGTCGTTCGTACGGGGTGCCGCCGGCGTGCCGGGCCTCGCCCACGGCCTCGACCGTGAAGCGCCGGGCGCTCGCGATGCTCGTGACGACGCCGAGTGCCTGCCCGGCCTGCTCGAGGTACGGCCCCTGCTCGATGTGCGCCTCGAGGTAGCCCGCGAGTGTGGCCGGGTCCGCCGCGGCCTCGCCGACCCGTGACGGATCGAGCCCGAAGTCCTCGAACGCCCGACGGAGGGTGACCCCGTCGCCGTCGGCCAGGTCCCACCACGACTCGTCCCAGACGCCGGCGACCGCGGAGGACCCGAGCAGCGCCTTGCCGAACCGGGTGCCCTCCTCGTCGGAGAACGCGATGACCTCGAGTGCGACGGGCAACGGCCCGGCCGCGGTCAGGCGGGCGACGGTGCGGACGGCCATCAGGACCCCGACGATCCCGTCGTACCGGCCGGCGTCGACCACGGTGTCGAGGTGCGAGCCGAGCAGGAGGACCGGGGCGTCGGCCGTGGCACCGTCGACGCGGCCGTGCAGGTTGCCGGCGGCGTCCTGCCAAGTGGTGAGCCCGGCGTCCTGCATCCACGCGGCGACGATCGCGTTGACCCGGGCGTGCTCGGGCGACAGGTAGACACGGGTGATCCGGCCGGTCTCCTCGGTGACGAGGGCCAGTTCGTCGCACCAGCGCGCGACGAGTTCGGCGTCGGCGGTGGCCAGCTCGGTGGCGCGCACCACGGCTGCGGCGCTCACGCGGGCACCCCGACGGGTGAACCGGAGACACCCGCGGACACGGCAGCGGCGTAGACGTCGAGCGCCGCGTCGACGCCCCCGCCCTGCGGCACCGCGTGACCAGCCCGGCGGAGCGCGTGCTCGAGCGCGGCGAGCGTCGTCACGACGGTGTCCTTCCGGGCGTTGTAGCCCATGGTCCCGATCCGCCAGACCTTGCCGTGCAGCGGCCCGAACGACGTGCCGATCTCGATGCCGTGGTCGTCGAGCATCGACGCCCGGACCTGGTCGCCCACGACGTCGGACGGGATCTCGACCGCGACGACGTTGTGCATCTTGTGCCCGAGGTCCCCGAATACCCCGAGCCCGAGGGCCCGCACGCCGGCGAGCATGGCGCTGCCAGCGGTCTCGTGCCGGGCGATCACCGCGTCGCGGCCTTCCTCGAGCAGGATGCGGGCGCACTCGTTCGCGGCGTAGAGCATCGACGCCGCCTCGGTGTGGTGGTTGAGCCGACGCGGACCCCAGTAGTCGAGGATCATCGCCAGGTCGAGGTAGTTCGACCGGATCGGCTCGTCGGAGACCTCGTCGCCGGGTTCGCGGATGCCGGCCTCGACGCTGCGCCGCTGGTCGAGGACCTCGACCGCGCGCGGCGACACCGTGAGCGGCGCGCTGCCGGACGGGCCGCCGAGGCACTTCTGCAGCCCGGCGCTCACCGCGTCGATGCCCCACGCGTCGACCTCGAGCGGGTTGCCCCCGACGGTCGCGGTGGCGTCGGTGTAGAACAGCACGCCGTGCCGGTCGCAGATCGCGCCGAGCTCGTCGAGCGGCTGGTTCATCGTCGTCGAGGTGTCGCCCTGCACGATCGCCAGGACCTTCGGACGGACACGGACGATCGCGTCCTCGATCGCGGACGGCGTGAACACCTGCCCCCAGTCGGTCTCGATCGTGTGGACCTCGGCTCCGGCACGCCCGGCGATCTCGGCGAGCAGGTGCCCGAAGCGCCCGAACACCGGCACGAGCACGCGGTCCCCCGGTGCGAGCAGCGACACCAGCGCCGCCTCGATCCCGGCGCGCGAGGTCCCGTCGACGAGGACGGTCGCGTCGTTGTCGGTGCCGAACACCCGCCGGTACAGCGCCTGCGTCTCGTTCATCGTGGTCGTCATCCACGGGTCGTACTGCCCGACGAGCGGGGTCGACAGGGCACGGAGCACGCGCGGGTCGGCGGTGATCGGCCCCGGTCCCATGAGGAGACGGGCGGGCGGGTTCACAGGGAGCATGGTCGGTCCTATCGTTCCGGTCAAGATCGTATCGGAACGATCGTTACAAGGGTGTTTCGACGAGCACGTCGACGGGCCGTGTGACCAGCCGACCGGCGACGGACGTGACGCCGGCGTCCGAAGACGCGACCACCTGCCCGCGCAACCAGGTCTCGGTGACGCGGCCCCGTGCCTCCAGGCCGGCGAACGCGGAGACCGGGTTGCGGTGTTCGAGCCCGGCCACGTCGATGACGGCCGTGGCGGACGGGTCGAACACCGCGAAGTGGGCCAGCGCGCCGGGCGCGATCACGCCGCGGTCGGCGAAGCCGGCGAGCGCCGCAGGGCCGGTCGTGAACAGTGGCAGCAGTTCTTCGAGGGCGATCCCGCGGCGCAGACCCTCCGTCCAGACCGCGCGGAACCCGACCTGCAGGCCGGCGATCCCGCCCCACGCGAGGCCCCAGTCGTCGGTCTTCAGGTCCGCGGTGGAGGGCGAGTGGTCCGACACGACCATGTCGATCGTGCCGTCGAGCACGCCCCGCCAGAGGGCGTCCCGGTTCGCGTCGTCACGGATCGGCGGGCAGCACTTGTACTCGGTCGCGCCGTCCGGGATCGTGCCCGCCTCGAACGCGAGGTAGTGTGGACAGGTCTCGACCGTCAGCCGGACCCCGTCCGCCTTGGCCGCGCGGATCATCGGCAGCGCCCCGGCGTCGGACAGGTGCAGGATGTGGACCCGCGCGCCGGTGGCCCGTGCACCCTCGATGACGCGGGCGATCGCGGACCGCTCCGCGTCGACCGGGCGGGTGACGAGGAAGTCCTGGTAGTGCCCGCCGAGCGCCTCGTGGTCGACCAGGAACTCGGGGTCCTCGGCGTGCACGATGAGCAGGGCGTCGATGCGCGCGACCTCCTCGATGGCGGCACGCAGCTGCGAACCGTCGAGGTGCGGGAACTCGTCGACACCGGACGGCGCCGTGAAGCACTTGAAGCCGAAGACGCCGGCGTCGTGCAGCCGGTCGAGGGATCCGAGGCTCGCGGGGATCGCCCCGCCCCAGAAGCCCACGTCGACGGCGACGCGGCCCTCGGCACTGGCGCGCTTGACGTCGAGCGCCTCGACGGTGGTCGTGGCCGGGATCGAGTTGAGTGGCATGTCGATGATGGTCGTCACGCCCCCGAGGGCGGCGGCCCGGGTGGCCGAGGCGAAGCCCTCCCACTCGGTCCGTCCGGGTTCGTTGACGTGCACGTGGGTGTCCACGAGGCCGGGGAGGAGCACCTGTCCGGTGGGCACACGGCGGTCGTCGTGCGCGGTGACGTCCGCGTCGAACGGGAGGACGTCCGCGACGCGGCCGTCGCGGACGACGACCGCGGCGGCCCGGAAGGCCCCGTCGACCCAGGCGCGTTCCGCACGGAGGACGAGGTCTGCCTGGAGGCGCGTCATGCGTCCGCCCCGACCGTCGCGTCCGCCGCCGGGTGGCGTTCGAACCCCGCGAGCAGTCCCGACATCGGCTTGGCCGGTGGGGCGGCGTACTCGCCGCTCCTGCCGGTCGTCAGGCCGAGCCGCACGAGCGACTCGGCGAGCACCGTCGCCGCGGCCACCCCGTCGACCACGGGTGCCCCGATCGCCCGGGACACCTCGGCACAGAAGTCCGCCATCCCGGCGCAGCCGAGCACGACCGCGTCCGCGCCGCCAGCGATCACTGCCCGGCACTCCTCGATCACGAGCGCCCGGGCACCGGACGCCGGGTCGTCGAGCTCGAGGACGGGCACCTCGCACGCCCGGATCTCGGTGACGAGCGACGCGAAACCGTACCGCTCGGCGAGCTCGTGCGCCCGACCGACCGTCCGGCCGAGGGTGGTGACGACCCCGAAGCGCCGTCCGAGCAGCGCCGCCGCGTGGAAGCCCGCCTCCGCGATCCCGACGACGGGTCCGGAGGCGGCCTCCCGCGCGGCGTCGAGTCCCGGATCCCCGAAGCAGGCGACCACGTAGGCGTCCACTCCCTCCTGCTCGCCGATCGCGATCTGCTCGAGGAGCCCCGGCACGGCCAGGGCTTCCTCGTAGTGACTCTCGATGGACGCCGGCCCCATGGTGGGGTTGACGGCCTCGACGATCGTGCCGGGCCCGGCGACCGCGGCGGCGGCGGTGCCGATCGCCGCGGTCATCGAGCTCGTGGTGTTGGGGTTGACGACGCGGATGCGCATCGGGGTCCTTCCGGTGGTGCGGGTGGTGCGGTGGTGCGGGTGGTTCAGGCGCGGCCGGTCGCTGCTCCGTCGTCGACCGTCGGGTCGTCGGCGGCGAGCTCCGGCATGCTCGGGCGAGCACGCTCCAGCCCCCAGAAGACCACGAGTCCGAGTGCGCAGCCGATGAACCAGCTGTAGTTCGACAGCCACGGTACGACGCCGAGCGCCGACGGCAGGACCGCGCTGGCGACCGAGATCACCCCGGTGACGACGAGCGTCCAGATCGCGTTCGGGTTGAAGCCCTTCGCGTACCAGTACCGCGCGCTCGGGTCCTTCGTGTACATGTCGTCGACGGCCACGCGCTGCTTCGCGACGATGTAGTAGCCGGCGATGAGGATGCCGAACAGCGGGCCGATCAGGGCTCCGAGCACCCCGAGCGTGTAGAGGATCGCCTGGTCGTTGCCGTACCAGTTCCACGGGGTGAGGAGCACGGAACCGACCGCCGCGATCATTCCGCCGGCACGCCAGCTGATCTTCCGCGGCGCCACGTTGGAGAAGTCGAACGCGGGGCTGATGAAGTTCGCGACGATGTTGATGCCGACCGTCGCGGTGACGAACGTCAGGCCGCCGAGCAGGATCGCGAACGGGGCGCCGATCGCCTGCACGGTCTCGATCGGGTCGGTGATCAGCTTGCCGAACACCGGCACCGTGGCGCTGGCGCAGAGCACGGTCAGGACCGAGAAGAACAGGAAGTTGATCGGCAGGCCCCAGAGGTTGCCGCGCTTCACCGCGCCGTAGGACTTCGCGTAGCGGGAGAAGTCGCCGAAGTTCAGCATCGGGCCGGAGAAGTAGCTCACGACCAGGGCGATCGCCGACAGCATAACCGGGATGCTCGCGCCGAAGGAGAGCGGCTCCCCAGCGGACAGCGTGAACGAGATGTTGCCGATGCCCGCCTGCCCGACCAGGTAGACGGCGAGGGCGATCATCACGACGTAGACCGCGGGACCGGCCCAGTCGATGAACTTCTTGATCGCGTCCATCCCCATCCAGAACAGCGCGCCCTGCGCCACCCAGAGGATCGCGTACGAGATCCAGCCGAGCGCGGACAGCCCGAGGAACGAGTGCTCGAGCAGCCCGGCCGACGCGGGGATGAACTTCAGGAAGATGATGTTGAGCGACTGCGCGGCGAGGAACGTCTGCACGCCGTACCAGGCCATCGCGATGAGGCCGCGGATGATCGCGGGGACGTTCGCCCCGAGGACGCCGAACACCGCGCGGTTGATCACCGGGTACGGCACCCCGGTGCGCTGGGACGGCTTCGCGACGAGGTTCGCGAAGACCTGCACGATGAGGATGCCGACCACCAGGGCGATGAGCACCTGCCAGCTGGCGATGCCGAGGGCGAAGAGCGACCCGGCGGTGACGTACCCGCCGACCGAGTGCACGTCGGACATCCAGAACGCGAAGATGTTGTAGCTCGTCCAGGTCTGCTTGCGCAGCGGGGCGAGGTCTTCGTTGGTGAGTGCCGGGTCGTACCCGGGCTTGACGACGCCGGCACCCGCGGGGGCTGCCGTCGTGAGGGGGGCGTGGGGCGCGGCGACCGGGGTCGCGATCTCTGTAGCCATGGCGTCCTCCGAAGGAGTGGGAAGGGCGAGCGGTGCCCGCCTCTGCCACGAAGCTACGGAGCCTCTTCGAGCCGCCCGTTTCCCCTGTGTAACGGTCGTGTGTCGCGGCACCCGTCCTGAAACGATCGTTCCAGCACGAGGACCGCGGTGCGGACTGCGGCTTGCCGCACGGAAGGCGCACGCGGCGCCGAGCGGCTGCCGCGGCGTGGTCGGCCGGTGGTACGAATCACCCATGACCAGGGGAATCAGGATCGACCACGTGGGCGTCACGGTGCCGGACATCGACGCAGCCACGGCGTTCTTCGTGGCGGCGTTCGACGCCGTCGTCCTGTACGACATGCGGTGCCGGACCGAGGCACCGAACGGCTCGCCCGAGGCGCACCGCTACCTCGGCATCCCACCGACGATGGCGCAGGGTGCGATGCGGATGCTCGCCCTGCCCGAGGGCCCGGGCCTCGAGCTGTTCGAGTACCTCGGACCCGACCAGCACGGCGCCGCACACCCGTCGGACCTCGGGTGGCAGCACCTGGCGATCTACGCGGACGACCTCGACGAGACCCTCGCACGGGTCGAGGCCGCCGGGGGCACGCGCAACTCCGAGCCGCGCGACCTGCGTGGACTCGAGGCGGGCGACGGCAACCGGTTCGTCTACACCCGCACGCCGTGGGGGTCGACGCTCGAGCTCGTCAGCTACCCGTCGCCGCAGCCGTACCTGCTCGGCGCTCCCCGGGCGAAGTGGGCGCCGTGGCCGACCGCTGCCGACGCGCTCCCGATGCCACTGTGACCCACGCGCGGGGTGGTCAGCCCACGGCCGAGCGCTGACCGACCCGGAACGACGCTCCCCGGTGCTCCTCCGGCAGCCGGTCGCCGCGGCCGTGCAGCTTGTGGCGGAGCGACCCCTCCGTGTAGCCCTCGGGGTAGGCACCCCGAGCTCGGAGTTCGGGGATCACGAACTCGATGACGTCCTCCCACGTGCCCGGGGTCACCGCGTACGCCAGGTTGAACCCGTCGACGTCGGTCAGCTCCTGGATCTCCTGCAGTCGGTCGGCGATCGTCGCTCCGCCGCCGACGGCCACCGGCCCCAGGCCGCCGATCGCCGTGTGCCGAGCCAGGTCACGGATCGTCCACGAGCTGCCGTCCTCACCCGTGGCCGCAGCGATGTTCGCCGCGGCGGACTGGATCGCGTTCGACTCGACGTCACCGAGCGGCTCGTCGAGGTCCCACTGCGACAGGTCGACACCCATCCACCCGGAGTTGAGCACCAGCGCACCGAGTTCGGAGGCGTACGACAGGTAGTCCTCGTACTTCGCCTGGGCCAGCTCGTCGGTGGCGTCCGTGATCACGGTGAGCAGTGTGTAGACGCGAGCGGCGTACCGGTCGCGACCAGCTGCCTCCAGGGCGTCACGGACCTTCGCGACGGTCGACGCGAGCTGCTCGACGGTCGGAGCGCCCACGAAGACGGCTTCCGCGTTCTCCGCTGCGAAGCGGATGCCGCGCGGCGACGCGCCCGCCTGGTAGATGACGGGCGAGCGTTGCACCGACGGCTCGGACAGGTGGATGCCCGGCACGTCGAAGTGCTCGCCGTGGTGCTCGATCGGGTGCACCTTCGTCGGGTCGGTGAAGACCCCGGTCTCCCGGTCCTCGACGACGGCGTCGTCCTCCCACGAGCCCTCCCAGAGCTTGTAGAGCACCTCGAGGTACTCGTCCGCGACGTCGTAGCGGTCGTCGTGCGACAGCTGGTCCGTCTGCCCCATGTTCCGCGCGGCGCTCGGGAGGTAGCCGGTCACGACGTTCCAGCCGACACGGCCCTTTGTGAGGTGGTCCAGCGTCGAGATGCGGCGGGCGAACGGGTACGGGTGCTCGTAGGCGGTGCCGGCCGTGATCCCGAAGCCGAGGTGCTCGGTCACCGACGCCATCGCGGACACGAGCAGGATCGGGTCGTTCACCGGCACCTGCGAGCCGGTCCGGAGCGCCGCTTCGTTCGAGTCGCCGTACACGTCGTACGTGCCGAGGACGTCCGCGATGAAGATGCCGTCGAAGTGGCCCCGCTCCAGGAGCTTCGCGAGGTCCGTCCAGTACGACAGGTCGTTGTAGTGCCGCGAACGGTCGCGCGGATGCCGCCACAGTCCCGAGGACTGGTGCGCCACGCAGTTCATGTCGAACGCGTTGAACCGGATCTGCCGCTGCTTCGGGTCACTCACGATCGCGACGCTACGTGGCGACAGCGACCCGGTCACGCACCGTGACGAAGCGTGACGCGCGACCGTGTGTCGGACTGGAGGCACGGGGCGGCCCCGCACCGCGCCTCCTGTCCGGCCGTCGGTCGGCTCAGGAGCGCGCGATCGCCTCGCGCACTGCGGCTTCCGCCGCCACCCATGCGAGCATCCCGCACTTCACGCGCATCACGAACTTCGAGACGCCGTGGAAGGCGATGAGGTCCTCGAGGACGTCCTCGTCGGGCTCACCGGCCCCACGGGACCGCATCATCGTGCGGAATTCCTCGGTGAGCGCCAGGAGTTCCGGGACCGTCCGGCCGACGGCCATGTCGGTGAGCACGGACGCCGAGGCCATCGAGATCGAGCAACCGTCGCCCTGCCAGCCGAGCTCGGCGACGCGGTCCGTGCCGGGCTCCAGTCGGACCCGCACGGTGATCTCGTCGCCGCACGTCGGGTTGCGTTCGAAGTGCTCGGCGTCGGGGACGTCGAGCAGGCGGTCGCCGTGCCGGGCCTTCGCGTGGTCGAGGATGACCTGCTGGTAGAGGGAGTCGAGGGCGTTCACGACGCTGCTCCTTCGGCGCCGAAGTACCCACGGATCTCGCCGACGGCCGTCAGGAAGCGATCGACGTCCTGCTCCGTCGTGTACACGTACGTGCTCGCCCGGCTGCTGGCGACGAGACCGAGTCGACGGTGCAGGGGTTGGGCGCAGTGGTGTCCGGAGCGGACCGCGATGCCCTGCGCGTCGAGGTACTGCGAGACGTCGTGCGCGTGCACCCCGTCGACGTCGAACGACACGAGGCCGGACCGGGGCACCTCGGCAGCGGGGCCGACGGTGCGGATGCCGGGGATCGCCGCGAGGCCCTCGAGCAGTCGGCGCGCCAGGTGCTCCTCGTGGGCACGGACGCGTTCCATGCCGATGGCCTGCAGGTACCGGACGGCCTCGGCGAGCGCGACGGCCTGGGACACCGGCTGGGTGCCGGCCTCGAAGCGCTCGGGTGCCGGCATGAAGTCGGTGTGTTCCATCGTCACCGTGGTGATCATCGACCCGCCCGTCCGGAACGGGGGCAGGGCGTCGAGGAGCTCGTGCCGGCCCCAGAGCACACCGATGCCGTTGGGACCGAGCATCTTGTGGCCGGAGAACGCGGCGAAGTCGACGCCGAGCGCCTGCACGTCGAGGGGGCGGTGCGGGGCGGACTGGCAGGCGTCGAGGACGACGAGCGCACCGTGCGCGTGGGCCGCAGCGACCACGGCGGACACCGGCGCGATCATGCCGGTGACGTTCGACACGTGCGCGAACGCGACGACCTTCGTGCGGTCCGAGATCAGGGCGACGGCGGAGTCGGCGGTCCAGGTGCCGTCGTCGGCGACCGGCACCCACCGGAGCGTCGCACCGGTCAGCGCCGCGAGCTCCTGCCACGGGACGAGGTTGGCGTGGTGCTCGGCCTCGGTCACGAGGACCTCGTCGCCCGGGCCGATGCGGAAGCGCTCGGCGTCCGCTCCCCCGCGGCCGCGGCTGGCGTTGGCGATGCCGTAGGCGACGAGGTTGAGGGCGTCCGTGGCGTTGCTCGTCCACACGACCTCGTTCGGGGACGCCGCTCCGATGAACCCGGCGACCGTGGCGCGGGCGTCCTCGTACGCGTCGGTGCTCAGTGCGGCGAGGGTGTGGGCGCCGCGGTGGACGGCGGCGTTGTCCTGCTCGAGGAACCGGCGTTCGGCGTCGAGGACCTGGCGGGGTCGCTCAGCCGTGGCCCCGGAGTCGAGGTACGCGAGGGGGAATCCGTTCACCTGCTGCTGCAGGATCGGGAAGTCCCGCTTGATCGCCTCGACCTCGGACTCGGTGAGCGGTTGGTTCGGCGCCACGACTGTCACCTCCCCATGGTGGTCCTTCCGCGCGCAGACGTCCAATCGATATGTGCATATCTGATGTGCGCTCGCCGATCGGTCCGGGGCCCTCCTGTCGTGCGACTACTCGTTGCCGACCTGCTTGTCGGCAGCGTCGCGCGCACCCTCGATCTTGTCGTCTAACTTGCCGCCCGTCGCCTTCTTCACCGCGTCGGCGACGCCGTCGAGCACCTTGTCGCTGATGCCCTCGGCCTTCTCGCTCTTCAGGGCGTCCTGGACCTTGCCGTCCTTCAGGAAGTCCTGGGCCTTCTTCGTGATGTCGTCGAACCCCG
>Ga0153924_1000090_pt1 | contig 66756 bp, 61 predicted proteins | sample TSNJ008MetaG_FD_104709 | JGI IMG/M metagenome (GOLD analysis project Ga0153924, IMG submission 104709) | Attine ant fungus gardens microbial communities from New Jersey, USA - TSNJ008 MetaG | ecosystem: Host-associated > Fungi > Mycelium > Unclassified | place: USA: New Jersey, Wharton State... | reverse complement strand
CTCGAAAATGACACTGCTCACGCAGCAAACGTGAAAATTTCGCAGGAATTTTTGCGCTGCAGCTGCGTGTACACGGGGCCATCGTCCCCTCAAAAAAGTGGCACAGCCACTTTTTTGACACTCCGCAAAGTCTCCGCCGCCCGGGCGGAGACTTTTTTTGCTTTGGTTGCACGCGGGCGTCCCACAGAGGCGGTACGGCCTCTCCTTTTATGAGATTAATTTTAAAAAGGAGGCATTGACACATGGCAACCAACCACACCAGCAACTATACGCTCAACCAGTGGGAGCCGGACGATGCGGTGATCCGCATCGACTTTAACGAGGACAACGCAAAAATTGACGCCGCCCTGGCGGCAAAGGCGGAGACCAGCGCCCTGGCCGCCCTGCAGGCGGAGGTGGCCGCGCTGAAGACGAGCCACGCCGCGGACCTGGCGGCGGTAAAGGCGGCAAATTACTTCCACTGCATCTACGACAAGACCCTGACAGCCGCCGCGGCTACCCTGGACATCCCCCTATCCCACCTGGATCTGAGTCAATACCGGATGGTAAAAATCTTATTCAACGGCTGCATCCCCCAAAAGCTCAACCTGACGTTTAACGGCGATGGCAGCGCCAGCTACATCACAGGCGGGAATAACGGGAGCGGCAGCATCATCAATGAGAGCTGCCTGCTGCTGGGGAACGAGAGCTATGGCACGTACAGCCAGACGGAGCTGGACCTGTATCCCTTTCTGGGGCAGTGGATCGGCTTTTACCGGCAGGTCATGGCCGTGGGGGAGCGCTACTACCACGGATACAGCGCGGGGGGGTACTACACCGGGTGTGACCTGTCTCAGGTGACAAAGCTGGTTGTCGCCCCCGCGAGCGGGAGCATCCCGGCGGGATGCCAGTTTACGATTTATGGATTTCGCAAATCTTAAAATAATGAAAAGGACACCCCCCATGCCTTAGGCATGGGGGGTGTTTCCTATTCGCTAGAAATACAAATTAGAAATCTATTATCTCAGCAGATTAGGAGTAGACCACAGCACCACTAACGATGTCTGCAGACACAGTGAGAGTAGTAGTAGTAACATTGCTGTAGGAAGCGTTGCTAATGGTAACCACAACAGTAATGGCATAAGTGCTTGTTCCACCATCTGTCAGCAGGTCAGTGGACAGCGCGGTCACACTGTTTGCAGTGCCAGTGCCACCGCCAACAGGAGTATAGCTGTAGGCAACACTGTAGTCGCTAGAGGTCAAGGTAACCGGAGTACCAGCATTGTTCACAAAACCAATAACAATGTCAGTGCCAGCAGTATTGGCCGCAGCAGAAGCTGTGAGCGCTGTCACCAGACCACTCTGAGCAGTAGTTAGAGCGCTAGCTGCCGCATCGACAGCAGCCTGAGTGGTGGGAGCTGCAAGAAGAGCCACTGCATTATTATAAGCTGTGTTGAACGTAGTCCAGGAAGCAGCTGTATAAAGGGTGTTGCCAGCAGTAATCAGGGGCTGGGCAGTAGTGATTGCAGCACTGAGAGCAGCGGTGTTGGGTGCCGTAGTCGCGGTGTAGTTTCTGATGACAACGTAGACTACCTTAGCGTAGTTATCGCTGTCAGCCTTTACCACGGTGACATAGGTGGCGGTGTTATCCATCTTGCCAGTCTCAATGATGTCTCTCCAGGAGCCAGCGGAGACCTTGTTGTCATCCTTGGACTGAGTGAAGTCGACCGTCACGAAGACAGTGTCGTTGTCAATGCTGTAATAGGTGTTAGCAGCGTTGTCCAGAGTAAAGCCCTTGCTGCCGGCGTAATCAACCAGTGTGCCATTGATCGCGGTGTCGTTGGTCACGTTGACCTGGGTCATCTTGGTGATATAGCCATCGCTGTTGGTGGAGTTGACCTTGTACAGCTGGTACTTAGCAACTGTGGTAGCAGCGCCGCTGGCATCAAGGATTGTGGCGCCGTCCTTCACCTTGACGTTGGTCTGAACGCCATTGATGTAGGACTTGGTGTACTCGGCGTACTTGCTGTAGGTGTTGGCGTTGTTGCCCACGAAGTAGACATAGGTGGCATCATCGTTGGCCTCGCCCTCGACAATGTAAACCACATCAGCCAGTCCGCTGGTCTTGCCGGCGTAGGCGATCTTGGCCACGTCATAGTCGGGCACATCCTCAAAGCCCACATAGACCTTGCCGGATTCGATGTCAACAAACTTGGTGTCGCTGTCCACCTTGACGGTGGTAGTGCTGCCAGTAACGGTGATGGTGCGGCTCTCGCTCTTAATGACAGCGTTGGCAACCGTGCCACCAGAGGTATAGGTGACGGTCTTCACCTGGTAGGTGTTGCCGTCCTGGCTGTAGGAGAAGATCTTTCCGCTATTAATATTAGTTTGTCTGGCCGCGCTTCCACTGCCATTGAGCTCATCAATGGCGATGGTGGCCTTGGTGCCATCGGCAAAGACGACCTTAGCGCTGACGCCGTCCACGCTGTCAACGGCATTCTCAACGTACAGGTACTTGCCGGCCGCGGCCGCGTCTTCCTCACCCCAGAGTACGAAGTTATGGGGGTTGAGGTAAACGCTCCAGTCGGCGCCGACTGCAAGCTCACCGGTGGTAATGGTCTTAGCCGCCAGATTGTACTTGGTGCCGTCCACAAAGACAGCGCCGGGGGTGCCGGAGCCAGTGGCGGTCACTTCGCCGCTGACCTTGTCGGCCAGGGCCATGCTCTGGATCTTGTTCTCGTTGTTTTCTCTGCCCACGGTGTAGTAAACCACATCGTCCACGCTGAAGTTGGCAGTGTAGAACTTGTTGGCGCCGGGGTTGGCAGCGCTGCCGCCGCGGTAGCCAACGGAGACATAGCGTCCGTCTTCATCGCTGCTGGTGCGGGTCACTTCGCCGGCGTAGTAGTTGATGACAACCAGAGTGACACTCTGGCCGTTATTCGTGCTGTACAGCTCAGCTACCTGGCCAGGCTGGATATATCTGCTAGCAACGTCCTGAGGAGGCTGCAGGTCAGAGGAGCTGCTGCTCAGGGTTTGTCTCACGCCATCCACATAGATGGTCCAGTCGTTGTTGGAGTCTACATCGGCATCATCATAGAGAACCTCGGCATCGGTAGCCGCGGTGTAGATGTAGTCGTAGTTCTCGGGGGCCTTAATGATCTCGTTCTTGGTCAGCAGAGTGGTGCCGCTGTCAACCAGCTCACCATTGGTGCTGTCAACTGTCTTCGCGGAGCCAGTGCCCCAAACCTTGACAGGACGGCCGAAGTTGTCGGTGCCGGTATCGGTCTTGTAGACCAGGTCAAAGTTCTTGTAGCCCAGAGTATCCAGGTAGGAGTAAGTCACACCCTGGGTCCAGGCGGCGCTGGCGTTGTAGTAGGTGTTGAAGGTCTCGTTGTAGTCAACGGGAACTGCCTCAGTCAACGCGTTGAACACCATGACAGCCACGTTCTCACGGCTCAGGCCGGCGGTGGCGGTCAGTCTCAGGTTGCCATAGATCTTCAGGGAGGTGGCCTTCGCGGTGGCGGCCAGCATCCAGTTGTTGCCGTACTCGGACTCGTTCTTGAAGTAGCCCAGAGTCTTGCACAGCATCAGGGCGGCCTGTGCGGTGGTCACAGTGGCGTTGGGGGAGTACCTGCCGCCACCCACGCCAGCTACGATGCCCAGAGAGGCACACAGGTTAACATAGCCGGACGCCCAAGTGGGAACATCGGTGAACACGGTGCTCTCAGCGAACTGGGAGACGTTCACATCGGAGCCGTACAGCATCTTGCAGATGATGACGGCCATCTCGGCACGGGTTACAACTTTGCTGGGGCCGAAGGTGCCATCCTCATAGCCGGCAAACATGCCGATCTCTGAGGTGATCGCAACGGCATCCAACTCGGTGACTTCATTCTTGTCTTTGAAATCATCGATCACGGCAGCGCTGGAACCGATGACCATCATGCCGAGCAGCATAACGGAAGCCAGAGCCAGGCTAAGCGCGCGCTTCAGGTTTCTCATTGAATATTCCTCCTTAATAGTGTGGGTCAGCGGCCGGGGGGTCCTGCGGACACCGCGGTCCTGCCTTCGCAAATAATATATCTCAAACTTTTTGAATCGTCAATGGATTTGGGGCAAGTGTAACAAAACCGTAACATTGCAGTTCATTACGCATATGTTTTGCTTTATAATAATCCGCGCAATGTCAAATTCCGGTCAAGTCAAAGGCGGGAGTATAGTCCTCCCCGGCGCTGTCCCTCTCCTGCACAAACCCGGCGAGGCCCACGTTCTCCATATACTCCGCGGCGGCGCGCGCCTCGCTGCGGCGCAACGCGCGGTCCAGCGGGGGAAGCTGTCTTGCCCCGCCCCACGGCGTGTACTGGCTCATAAGAGAAAACAGAACCTCCCCCGGCCGGAACGCATCGGACACCCAGTCCATCACCGCTCTGGCCTGGTCCCCCTGTCCGGGCAGCAGGAGGTGGCGGATGATCACCCCGCGCCGGATCAGTCCCCGCTCCAGCTGTACCGGCCCTGTCTGCGCCGCCATCTCTTGTATGGCGGCAAGGGCCGCCCGGGGATAGTCTTCCGCCCCGGAATAGCGCAGCGCGGTGTCCGGGCGTATGTATTTCAAATCGGGCAGGTAGACGTCCACCTTGCCGCGCAGGGCCCGCAGTGTCTCCACCCGGTCGTAGCCGCCGCTGTTCCACACCACCGGGACAGGCAGGGGCCTCTCCAGCACCCGGGCCACCACATGGGCGTAATGGGTGGGATTCACAAAGTTGATGTTATGCGCCCCCTGGGCGGCCAGCTCCTCACAGATTTCCCGCAGGCGGGCAATGGTCACGGCCTTGCCATAGTCCCGGTGGCTGATTTGCTCATTCTGACAAAATACGCAGTCCAGGGCGCACCCGGAAAAGAACACCGTTCCGGAGCCGTTTGTCCCGGAGAGAGGCGGCTCCTCCCAGTGGTGCAGCGCGGCCCGGGCAACCACAGGGCTGTCCGGCATGCGGCAGTGGCCCGCACCCGCCGTGCCGGTGCGCAGCGCGCCGCACTGTCTGGGGCATAGGTTGCAGACCATGAACACCCTCCCTTCTTTAAGCAACCGCTGCCCCCATCAGACCGGTGCGATTTCTTGTGTTGATTTATGGGCGTTTCCCCCGCCTCCGGCGGGGCAAACAGCATGGAATCCACGGTGACTTAAAAATATCCCAAACGCCGGGCCACAACGTCCCGAAAGGAGGAAAAGGCATTTGGTATGGCGTAGCGGTAAGCCAGATCGCTCCGCCCCGCCCAGACCCACTGCGCAGGCAGGGCATCCCAAGGCAACTCCCCACAGTAGGCCGCCATACGCCACTCAATATGGGTAAATATGTGCTTCCCCATTCCCGCAAGTTCCAAATTCCCGGGAGGCAGGCCCCAACTTTTCAGACAGAGCTCCGGCGGGGCCTCTTCATTGGGAAACTCCCACAACCCCGCCAGCAAACCCTTTTCCGGCCTGCGGCGCAGAGCCACCTTATCACCGCAAAACAGCAGCAGCACCGTGCGCTCCTCCATCCGCCGCCCCCTTTTGGCGGCTTTCACAGGGATCCGGCCCGTCTTTTCCTCCAGCCTGGCCACACAAAATTCCCTGGCCGGGCACTGTTCACACAGGGGCGCGCCATTGGGCAGGCACACCGTGGCCCCCAGCTCCATCAGCGCCTGGTTGTAGTCCCCCGGCCGGTCTCTGGCGATGCAGTCTGATAGGACGCCGGATATCTTTCGCTTCATTGCGGCTGTGGCGATATCGCCTTCATCCCCTGTGATGCGCGCCACCACACGCAGGACATTCCCGTCTACCGCAGGAACCGGAAGCTGAAACACAATGGAGGCGATGGCCCCCGCGGTGTAATCTCCAATGCCCGCAAGCGCGCGAATTTCCTCATAGGCCTGCGGGAATTCTCCGCCATGCCGCTCTATGATCTGCCGTGCGGCCTTTTGCAGATTGCGGGCCCGGTTATAATACCCCAGCCCCTGCCACAGCTTCATCAGTTCCTCTTCGGGACAGCCGGCCAACGCCCGCACCGTTGGCAGCGCGTCCATAAATCTCTTATAGTAGTCCAGTACCGCCACCACCCGGGTCTGCTGCAGCATAATCTCCGATACCCAAACCCGGTAGGCGGTGGGATTGCTGCGCCAAGGAAGCTCCCGCGCGTTTTCTTTGTACCAGAGCAAAAGGGGAATCAAAAGACGTTTCATCGGTTCCATGGCGCCACCCTCTCTCTCACCTTGCTGATTCTACCAGATTTCTTGCAAGCCCGCAATGGTTCTGTCGGTCTGTATAACATTTTTACTATAATCAATATAATCATTTTGGACATAGTCGTTTCTGAATTTTGATGTTAAAATTTTAACATTAACTGCAGCAGCTTCTACAGGCTGTCTTGTCAGTTGGAAACCGGCATTTCTTTCCATTGTTTTACCCTACAAAAAAGCAAGAAGTGGCATCCTCTGATCAGGGATGCCACTTCTTGCTTTTCTCGTACTACCCATTAAAGGAAACATGTTTTTATTTGTGTGGCGGCATTCACGCGCCGCGTTGCTGCCGCGGCGCATCCTATACCATCTCAACTCGAAAATGCGGGAGGCCTTTGATCTGAAATTATGACCCTTCCTGTTCTTCCAGCGCGTCCAAGGTCTGCACCAGTTCATACACCAAACCATCGCAGTGCGCTTTCTTCTCCTCGCCCCGCTGTCTGGACTGTGCCAGCAGCGCGGCGCAGTCCAGCGCCCCATGGCGCTGTTGAAACTCCCGCAGAATACACCCGGCGTCCTTTTCATTGTAGCCCAGCTCGCCCAATACCATCAGCGCCCCGGTCACCGCGCCGCAGGTGGCACCATGGCGCATTCCACCGCCAAAATGGGCTCCCAGGCCAAATGCCTGCTCCTCGCTCAGCCCCATCTCATCGGCAAAGGCCACCAGCACCGCCTGGGCGCAGTTATAGTGGACTGTCTGATCGTTACGAAGGGCCTCCGCCCGCTCTATATGACTCATTTTGCGTTCCTCCCCACTTCCCGTTTTGCTTTCATTCCGCCCGATCCAGTACCATCTGCCGGTAATTCAGCCACTGGAATCCACATCTCCGATATAGCTCCGCCGCACGGGGATTTCCCTGTGTCACCTCCAGGCGGAACCGTTTTGCCTCGGGGTATTCCTCCTGCAGCCACGCCAGCGCTTTCCGGCCCAGACCCTGCCCCCGGAACTCAGGCAGGAAAAAGATCTCTTCAATCATCACACACCGGCCGCCCATCTCTGCGGAATAAAAAGGGCTGAGATATAAATATCCAGCCACCTGTCCATCCTGTACCACCAATACGCCCCGCAAAAGCGGTTCCTCTTGATCAATCACGGCTGAGAAACTGCGCTGTATAATCTCCAACGGCACCGGATGATCCACCGCATCCGTCTTGTAAAAGGTCTGCACCATAGGTATAACCACATCCCGGTCCCGCTCAGTGATATCGCGAAAGGTCAGCATAATGTACCCGTTCCTCCTCTTTCCGCGCAGGCGAATTTTGAACCGCCGCGCCTCGCTATTATAAGGCCTTCTCAGCCATTTTTCAAGAAAACCCCGTGCCCTTTCAGTTGAAGATATCGGGGGTCTCCGAGAAAAGCTTGCGCACACGCTCCAACACCGGCAAGTTTTCCGGCGCATGCAGGCAGGGGTCCCGCTTCATCAGCTGCCGCGCCGCCTGTTGAGCCTGAGATAGCGTACGCATATCCCCCGACAGATCCGCCAAGCGCAATTGGGGCAGCCCATGCTGCCGGCTTCCAAAAAAATCTCCCGGTCCACGCAGCTTCAAGTCCTCCTCGGAAATCTGAAATCCATCTGTGGTGGAGGCCAGTATCTTGAGCCGGGCCAGTGTATCAGGATTTCTGGCTCCCGTCATTAAGACACAATAAGACTGGTACGCTCCCCGCCCCACCCGGCCGCGCAACTGGTGCAGCTGGCTCAGGCCAAAGCGCTCCGCATTCTCCACAATCATCAGCGCCGCGTTGGGTACGTCAACCCCTACCTCAATCACTGTGGTACAGACCAGGATATCCAATTCCCCCCTGGAAAAACGGCCCATCATTTCATCCTTCTCCTTGGGCCGCATTTTGCCGTGGAGCAGTCCTGAGCGCAGTTGCGGAAACATCTCCTCGGCCAGTCGCTTTGCATAAGCCTTCCCTGCTTTTAACTCCAGCGCTTGCACCCCCCCCGTGTCCGCCTGTTCCTCCACAGCGGGGCACACAATATAGACCTGTCGGCCCTCACCCACCAGTTTACGCACAAATCCATACATCCGCTGCCGCTTGTCCTCTCCCACCACATAGGTGGCCACAGGAGTTCGCCCCGGCGGCAATCGGTCAATCACCGATACCTCCAAATCTCCATAGACCATCAGGGCCAAAGTCCGCGGAATCGGAGTCGCCGACATAACCAGTACATGGGTCCCCGGCATGCCCGCCTCTCCCGATTTGGCTGCCAGCTTAGATCTCTGGTTCACTCCAAACCGGTGCTGTTCATCCGCAATGACCAGAGCCAGCCGGGAAAACACCACATCCTGTGAAATCAAGGCATGCGTTCCAATGACCAGATCCGCCTCGCCCTGGGCAATCTCCCTCTTTACCCGCCGCTTTTCTTTCTCAGAAAGCGCACCGGTAATCAGAGCTACCCGGCCCCCAGCTGGCTCCAGAAGAGCGGACATGGTGCGGTAATGCTGCTCCGCCAACACCTCAGTGGGCGCCATCATGGCCGCTTGGTACCCCTCCTTAATGCAGGCCCATGCGCCAAAAGCCGCCACCACCGTCTTTCCACAGCCCACATCTCCCTGCACCAGCCGGTTCATTGGTTCTCCCTTGGTCAAATCTCCGGCCACTTCCTCCAGCACCCGCCGCTGAGCATCGGTGGGCACAAAAGGAAGCAGATTGATAAATTCCTGCATCGCAATCGCGGAAAAGGGCGCGCCCTCCGCCCCTCTCCTGCGCTGTTTCAGATGCTCTAACCCAACAGTGAGATAGAACAGCTCCTCAAAGGCAAGGCTCCGCTTCGCCTCCTCCAGCGCTTCAAAAGACTTAGGAAAGTGAATAGTTTGCAGCGCAAATTCAACCTGGCACAATCCATATTCCCGGCGCACCCAATGGGGCAAGGTGTCCGCCACCTCGCACACGCATACCAGCGCCTGGCGGCTGAGGCTTGCCAGCAAATGGTTGGAGATTCCGGCCGCCAAGTGGTAAATGGGGATAATACAGCCTGTCATGCTCTGTTTTCCCACCTTTTCAAACACAGGGTTTGTCATAACACGATGACGGCCCTGCTCCTCTATGATACCACAGAAAATAAACTCCTCCCCCGCCTGCAGGGCCTTTCGCACATAGTTTTGATTGAAAAACGTAAGATACAGCGCTGCGGTATGGTCTGCCGCTCTCACCTGTACCAGTTCCATTCCCTTGCGGATATATGAATGTCTTGGCTGCTCGGCCACCATGGCGCATACGCAGACTTTTTCTCCCAGCGGGGCGGCCTGAACCGGATGGATTACGGTACGGTCCTCATAGGCCCGCGGATAGTACCGCAACAGGTCTCCAACTGTGCAAATACCCAACTTCTCCAGCTTTTTCCTGCGCGCCTCACCCACCCCGGGGAGTTCTGTAACTACGGTATGCTGGGATACTTTCAATGCGCCACCTCCCTATCCGTCAGATTTTATTATGGTATTAATGTCCACCAGCGCACGTTGTACGCCTCATCTGGAATAACTTATAGCGCCCGGCTGCAAAGTGGCCGGATGCGCGAGACATCATAGCCGTTGCGTGGTCATTATATCATAAGCATATGCGTAATTACGATATAATTTGGCCATGTACCGCGTTCAGCGGTACGGCCAAAATAATGTTGGCATCCTAGCTGTAAAGACCACATGACGCTTTTGTCTTACCCCTTGTTGAATCGGCATGCATCTGCATCGTTCAAGCGTTTCAAATTCATTCTCTGCTGTTTGATTCACTTGCTCTTTGCCACATATATAGCTATAATGAAACCATCTTATCACAACTTATCACAACTTATCATAAAAAAGGAGGTTCCCATGTCGGAAGTCATTCTAAATATGCTCCCCCTGGAAGCGGATGAGCGCGCCCTCTTTGAAGCTGCCGCGCCAGAGGCCACACACATCTATGCCAGACGCAATACGGTAACCGAAGAACAGCTTGCTTCCGCCACAGTTATCATGGGCTGGCCCCACGCCGGCAGCCTCTCCCTGGCGGCCAAGCTCCGATGGTTTCACTGCATGTGGGCCGGGGTAAACGACTATCTTGAGTCAGGTACCTTCCCCACCGGCGCAGCCCTCACCTCCTCCGCCGGAACCAACAGCCAGTCCGTGTCCGAACATATGCTGGCAAGTCTGCTGGCCCTCTGCCGCAAGCTGCACCTGAGCCGGGACAACCAGGTGCGGCATCTCTGGATCGACACTGGGACTATGCGCACCATCCGCGGCGCCACGGTCTTGGTCGTTGGAGCCGGCCACATTGGCAGCCAGTTTTGCGGGCTATGCAAGGCCCTTGGGGCTCACACCATCGGCCTTCGCCGCAATGTCACGGCTGCGCCGGACGGGATGGATGAGCTCCACCCCATTTCCGACTTGGACAGCTGGCTGCCAAAGGCCGATGTGGTCGCCCTATGTCTCCCCCAAACACCGGAAACCATCGGCCTTATGAACCGGCGCCGTATGTCGCTTTTCAAGCGGAACGCCATCCTCATCAACTCCGGTCGCGGCACCGTTTTGGATCAAGATGCTTTGCTGGATGCGTTGCGGGAGGGCCTCCTGTGGGGCGCTGCCTTGGATGTTACTGATCCGGAACCGCTGCCCGCCGACCACCCTTTGTGGGACGCCCCTAATCTTTTGATTACCCCTCATGTGGCGGGCGGACTCCGCTTGGACATTACGCGGGATAACTGCGTTCAATTGGCTCTGGAAAACCTGCGCCTCTATATGGCAAGCCAGCCGCTGAAAAATACGGTGCTGCCTCAACCCAGAATAACATAAATAAACGCAGCCGGAACCCTCCCGACAGGGATGATTTTCCGGCTGCGTTCTGCTTATGTTACATTCTTTTCCAGCCAATTCCAGCTCAATTCCTCCCGCTCCAGCTCTTTCCAAGAGGAGAACTTCACCTCCAGCTCCGCCCAGGTCATATACCAAAACAGATAGAGGATCTTTCCATGCGCGGGTAAAATTCCCTCAATAATACTCCGTATCGCTTCAAAGTGATCTGGAATTCCCGGCACATCAGGAAAGATTACCCCCAGCTCTCCCGGAGTTCCTGTCTCCGATACCTTAGCATTGACCCCGCAGCCGGAGATGGTATCATTTATAGCCTGCAGCGTAAAACTATCCCCGCCGATGCGACTGAGCGCCGCAAGACAAGCCGCCAGCCTTTTTTTGTCCCGCACAATGGGACGCCAGGGAAAAAGTGCCGCCATCCTCTCAATGCCCCAATCCCCTGCCGTAGCTAAATTCATTTCACGCTGAATCTCATCCAGCCGTTCCATCACACGGTCCAGACCGCTGCCTAACGCGCTCAATTCACCGCCATTCCAAGGCTTCTCCAGGTCATAAACCCCCAACGGGCGCAGCAGCTCCTTTAGATTCTGTGTATGGCTCATGCCATTGCCTCCACTTGCAATATCCCCAGTACAGGCAGCTCATCTTCCGCAACCGAAACATCCGCCTGAGGTGCGAGAATATTATAATTCTCCACACCCTCACAATCGTATATGAGCTTCCCCAGCTGGGCGCGCAGCACATCCCTCCCCAACCGTTCTCCGGTGAACCAGGCACGCACACGCTCCCGCACCGTTTGCAGTGTCTGTTCCCGGTCTGTGCCGCTGTCTGTCTGAACTGTAATGGATACGTCCAAATTCCGCCTATTCGGCGCGAGAACCTGTACATCCACCGCAATCTCCCGGCATTGCACAAAGTAGGCCGACACCTGGTTCAAAAGGGATTCTCCCGGGACACCATCCTCCGTGGCAATCACCACATCCACTGTCCCAATCCCCCGGTTTCTGGGCAGTACGGCCGCCGCTGTCACATCGTCAAACGACAGCGCCTCCTGTTCGTAATACGCCGCATTTGCTCCATTGGGCAGCCGCCGAAAACTGGCAAGAATCCGCTCCCGCAGCGCACCATCTCCCTCCGCGTCCGCACCGCCGGTGAACGCCGCCGGATTCGTGCAGCTGCCAATTCCTGCGGGAACGGAGGATAACGCCGTCACTGTAGCACATGCCACATTTCCCGCACTGCCTGCTTCCACCGCCTGTGCCGGAATATCCACAAAGTCCTCCCCGACAGCGAGCACCCCCTCTCCTGTCGTCTCAAAGCGCACCAAATTCCCTGTCATTGCCACAGTTCCAGCTGGGATCACCCGCTCCGTCTCACCAGAATAGGAGGCGGTAAACCGCATGGTCCCCTGTGCGCGGATCGCCTCCTTCCGGCTCAATCCGCGCAGCTGAGCATGATAGTCCAGCTGCTCTCCCTGGGCTGTCTGAGGAAAGCACTGCCGCACGACCCACTCACACTGGCTATACAGACCAAACAGCTGTGCTGAGGCCGCCCAAAGCCGCACCGCTAAGTCGCAGCCCTCTTCCATCTCCAGACCGGTCTCTTGTGAAAAGCACTCCAACATCTCCTCGTATATTTCCTGCGCTGCCATCTTTCTCTTCCTCTCCTTATCCTAGCTGAGTTTGCACTGACAGTGTTTCCCCTTCCCGGTCCAGGTACACTGTCAGCATCAGACTGCCCTCCTCCGGCATAGTCACCTCCACTGTCTTTACAGTTACATTCTCCGGCTGCAATGCCTGAGACACATACCGGGCGGCAAGACTCTGCCAGGCGGTGGGAGGCTCCCGTGGGAGCAAATGGAGATCGCTCCCCAGTTCCGGCAGCAGTGGAAATCCGCCGCGTCTGGCCCGTAAACGAAAGAGCACGCGCTGTAGCAGCGCCTCATTCCCATTCAGACACTGTACGCCGCCGCGCCCATTGGCCACATAATCCCCATGTTGAATCAAAAGCTCTCTCATACCATCTCTCCGCCGAGTATATCCATCACAATGGCCCTGACTGCATCCTGAAACGCTGTCCCATTCACCATCAGATTTCCCTCCAGCAGGATTGCCCCCGCCTCATCCAGCTTGATCCGCGCGCCGCCATCACTGTAGAGGCAGACCTCTCCGGCCTTCAAATCAGCACGCTCCTGCCGCATCCCCACCACACAGGGTGATTCTCCGGCCTCTCCGGCCTTCACCACCAGTACATCAGCTCCGCCTTGAGGCCTCCAGCAATATCCTCCCGGGCCATAGAGGGTTACCCAACGCCGGTCTCCATCCAGATATACGCCCAGCGCCTCCCCGCTGGATGTTACTGTCCCTTGCCCTGCCGAGACGCCCCATCCCTGCGCGTCTCCCTTTCCGACTCTTTCTGCAGTCCACATAAATATTCCTCCTCACATCACAATGTCCGCAGCCGCCAGCTTCAGCCGGGACCACCCCCCACGAACATCTTCGCCGGCCTGTACCTCCACCGCCCGGTAGATCCCATTGCGCCCCCAGCCAGTACGCTGCAATTGCACCAACTCCCCCGGACGGGCAAAAAAGGTCTGCGCCACCTCAAGCTCCAGGCGCAGCAAATCCCCATTAGATTTGTTTAGCTGAAATTGTCCGCTAAAGCGCATGGTCTGATAGTCACTTCGCCCTGGCATAGTCAGCACCCGGCGGCAGCGCCCCCCGCTGCGCAAAAATTCCTGGTTGCCCAACGTTTCCACGACCTGACGCACCTTGTCCCGCACAAGAATTTCAGATAAAATACCATAACGCCTGTCCAGGCAGACAAGCTCCATCACAGCCACGCCATCATCCACCTTTACTACGGTGTCGTCCTTCCACCCCGATAGCACCAGTTGCCCTTGCTGATTAAACCGCGGCATCACGCCATTATAGTACCGGCAAAAATCATACAGTACCGACCATTCGCTGCTCCCCACTGAAACGGAAAACCGGCTCACGGGAGAAAGCTGCTTCCGTTCGGCCACCTGGATTCCATAGGGGGTCACATGGTTTCTCAAGATATCATCCAATGTAGCGGTGGCATAGTCCTGCCCCAACGCCTCATTGTCCAGCAGGAGTGCTGCCATCCCGCGCCCGGACACCTCCAGTAAAGCGCCTTTTTCTGAAATGGAAGTTTCACACTCATCCACCACACCGTAAAATACGGTCTCTTCCCCCTCCAGTGCATAAAATTCCTGCCAGTCCACCACACCTGTGTCTCCGCCCGCATCCCATGGGCAGCAATACAAAAAACTGTCACAGGGTATCCCCGCAGTATACTGAAATTCCCACTGCGTAGCCACCGGAAGGGCAAACACCACCCCCTGGACTGTCTTTACATAACCCCTCAACGGATTTTCACCTCATCTCCGACATAAATGAGATTCGGATTTTTAATCTGAGGATTGTTCTGCAAAATTGTCTGCAAATCCACCCCATACTTTTGCGCGATGGACCACAGGCAGTCCCCCTTCACCACCACATGGATCAGCGCACCACGCTCCGCCTGCCCCGCGGCGCTTGCCCGTGTAGCCGTATTGATCCGCTCCACCTGCGCGCTATACTGACGTTCCGCCTCCCAAAATGAAAAGGTATACCGCACATAATCCGGCCTGGGCTCCTGCTCCAGCTTCAGTTCCACAAAATAAGCGTCCGCCGTCTGCCACAGCGGGTGAATCAGCGGCCCCGAACCCTGCTGATAAAACACCGTAGCCAGCTTGCCAAACTCCTCATAGGCAGCCTTCCCTACAAATTCTCCTTCCCCCCGCATCACCCGCCGGGTTCGACCCAAGTCCTGCAGGTGGTAAAGACCAAACGGCACTTTATTCACCGCCATATTCCGTTCATATTCAATGGAGTACACCCTGGGATTATGAGGCCAGGTGTACCCTTTATATCGCATGGGCGACAATTTCAATGCTTCCGCCCTCCTTACCTCAATGAAAATCCTCCGTCATACCGCCTCGCGTCCCGCTGAAACTCCCGATCCACCCTGCGGGCCGACTGCAAAACTCCGCCTTGCGCCTTGTCCACAGATTCCTCTTGGGTCAACACACGAATGGAGCGGATTTCCCGTCCATATTGGGTCATCCCTTTTAGCTGCTCCATTTTATGTTCCAGAACGGCAGCGTTCCGCCGCCCCTCCCATGTCTGGGAAAAGGTCCCCGCCGCCGTGTTTTGCTCTGCCTGCCGTATTTCTGTTCTCTGGGCAGCTTCCGCTGAGATCATCATTTTGCTTGCCTGAGTCAACTCCGATACCATAGGCGGGCTGTCCAGCGCCCTTTTCAAATGGCTCTCGGCCACGCCGCGCTTTTCGCCGCGCCCCCATGCACCAGACCACCCTCTCTCCCCAGGCACGCTGGTCTCAGACACGGCCACCGGGCCGCCCGTTTGCATTAGATCCTGTTCTGTCCCCCAATACACCTCTGCCTCCCCGCTCTCCAGCGCCGCCACGCCGGTGTCTCCGCCTGCGCGTGCTACATAGCTCTGTGGGCGCATCATGGTATCCACGTAAAAAAAGACCTCCTGCTCCTCCGGTTCCTGCTCCTCCGGCACACGCCTCAGCTCCTTCAACAGATAATCAGTCACGCGTTTTCCCCCCTCTGCAGCCTCTCATAATGGGCAATGTCAAACTGTTCATTTACTCCGGCAGCAGGAAAGCGGTGCTCCACACCACACACGGGGCACCGCTCCTTTTCCGCCTCCAGACGGCAGGCAGGGCACAGGCGTTGCAGCGTGTCCTCATCATCCAGCATTAAATTAAGCACACACCACAAATAGTCGCGATCCTTCATCTCCCTGGCCCGTCCTTCTGTGGGCAGCGCTCGAAATTCTCTGAGAACTTTCCATTGCAGGCGCTGAACTTCGTCATCCTTCAGTTTTTTTTTAGCCGCTGGGCAGACTCTTCATTCAGTGACAGCCCCGGATTTTCCTGATCATTAAATTCGCTCCACTGTTTTGCCAATGTGGCAATTTCCCCCACGGCCAGCCCGCTCAGCACCGCACTCCCATTCTGAAACACTGGCCGCCGGTCCGTTTCCAGGGCCCGGGCCAGCAGACAGGCGTTCGCGCACAGCGCCATTTCCCGGTCCTCCTGTGCTATTTTCCGAGCTTCCCGCCCGGCCTCAAGCACCTCCAGCGCGGAAAGCAATCTCATCTCCATTCCATTGTCCAGCGCCATTCGGTTCTTTCCGGCAAGAATTGATCCTCCCATGGCGTCACACTCCCGTCTCAATGCGCTTTGTCGCCACAATACCGACCTTCTCCAGCACCATCTGGCCAAGGGTTCCGGCCTCGCTGATATTTTTCCATTGGCAGTCCGAGTAAATTACTTTCCGGTCCGGCTTGCAAATCACCAAAGAAAACCCACTCAATTTGTAAAAGTTGATGCCGTCCTGAATCGCCTCATCTGTGGCGTAAAGTCTCGTCAGCTCCAGTTCATGGGTGGTTTTTCCGGCTACAGTGGCCACCGGCTCCTGCTCCCCAAAGGCCTCCACCGTTGTACTGGTCTTTGTCGCCTTGGCGCTGTAGCTCTGCACCATCGCCACCTTGGTGCCGTCCACCTCCAGGTAGATATCACTGCTGGTTGGAAATCCTGTCATATTCATCTTCTCACCTGCTCCTCTCCCTCTCTTAGTCTAAACCGAGATATGGGCTGCAATCCAAATCTGACTCAGGCCATGGGCCACTGTAAAGGCAAGGTCCACCAGACAAATGGTGGGGTTTTCTGTATCCGCCGCCACCGTCACATTGTCGTAAGCGGTGATAATCTCCTTGCCCAGTTTGTTCTCCAACTCCAGAATTACCTGACTTCGGATGGCGCTGCGGCTCTGTGCCGTATTTTTTGCCCGCCTAAATTTACTGCGCAGCGCTGTGCGCAGCTGTGGAATTACGTCATCCACAACACGGATAGTGGTCAGTTCCCGCCAGGTGCGGTCCTCCGCCCCATCCGTTTTGGTCCGGGTTGTCACGCCCCGGACCACGCTCACCGTACCGCTCATCTCTTCCAGAGGGGTCACACCTCCCTGGACCAGCAGATCAATCTCGTTGTCGCTGTACCGCGCGGCCAGTCCATACAATCCCGACAGCTCAGCCCCGCCCAGGGGAATCGCCGGATCCTTGTCCCCTGCGATGGTGCCGGCCACTGCGGCAGCGGCAAAAATACCACGCTCTCCCAATCCGCTGCTGTCCACCCCCCCGGGGCCAACCAATACCACGCGCTCACAACTCAGTTCTCCCGCCCGGGCAATCAACGCCGCCACTGTCTCGTCCCTCTCCCCGCCTACCACTGCAAGCCGCTCCCGCCTGACGTTGGACGCGGTCACCACGCTGCTTCGCAGCATCTGCTGTACCGTCAGCTCCGTACTATCACAGATGGCCAAAGAAATTCCATCCAGCCCCTCCAACACAGTAAGGGCGGACTCATAGCCCGTTGCATCGGCTGTAGGTACCACCACCACGGCGCCAGCGCCATTTTTCAGCGCCAGACGTACCAGCTCCGCGGCATCTCCCTCTCCAAATGTGGTCATCGCTTCTTCATAGCTTGTCACCGTAACAGCGATATTTGCTTGGGCCGCCGTGCTGACCGCCACCAATCCCACTGTCTTATTCCCATCTTTTCCTCCAATGATAGAGGATGCATCGTAGGAGGAATATACCCCCGGCCGCTCATGTGTGGTCACACTCATCCTTTCACCCCGCCTTTGATTTCAAAATCATAAAATGCGCCGCCTGGCTTCGCCACAGCATAGAGATATGCGCTGCACATCACCTTCACCGCGCGCTTTAACCTGCGGCCGCTTTTGTCATAGTCTGTCTCCCCACAGGAGAGCTCCTCCACAGCCATCCCCTCCGGGCCGCCCTTGGCAAAGGCCTCCGCAAGCCTGTCAAAGGCCGTCTCAATCGCCTCCTCTCCCCCATCTGAAAGGGCATAGATATCCAGGCCGAAGATCATCTTTGCCTTCCGACCATATACCTCCTCCCACTGCCCTGTCTCTTCACAAAACCGTTCACCCAGATAATCCTGATAGCCCGCCGGACCGGCCTGACATGCCCGCAGTGACACAGATACCACCGCCTCTGTTGTCGCCTGGCGGTCTCCCCGCGGCCAGGCGCTTATCGCATTCACGCCGCAGTCCGCCAAATATTCTGTCATCCTATCCCGAATCCGGTCCATTCCCGTTGCCATAAGTACCTCCTGTTTAGTCCTCCGGTGCCAATACCGCCTGCCAATACAAGACTTTCTGTCCCATATAGATCGGATGTGCCATTTGTATGACATAGTTTTGTCCATGCCAGCGCACACCCCGATCTCCTCCGGCAACCAGAGAAATGTCCGCCGGCCCAAAATAGAGATAACGATCCTCACCGCGCACGCCAAGCGGCGTGGCAAGACGCTGCTCCTGCGTCCGTCTCCCCTCCGGTATTGGCTGTAGAACGGCATGGACCTCATACACTGCTCCGCCGGAGCGGAGGGACACCACCTGCCCAAAGCGCCGAAGCAGCCTTGCCAGAGTTTGTGCCTCTCTCATCCCCGCACCCCCCGAAAGGCAAACCCCGTCTCCTGAATATAGGGCGCCAGCAAGGCCTCCGCCCGGCGCCGCAGATTTTTTTGCGATCCATCCCGGCGCACGGTCACATCCCCGGCCGTAAACGCGGTCACTCCGCCGTCCGGCTCCAGGCTGTCCAGCGCCAAAAACGCTGCCGCCACAGGGAACACCGCGCCACAGTCCTCCGGACTCAGCCCGCACTTGAGCCGCCCTGCCAACTCCTGCACTGCCGCTTGACACAGGGGGAGGAGCACCTCCCGGTTCTCCTCCCCTGCACCCATAGCCAGCGCCAGCTCTAACACTTCCTGTGTGTTCACAGCTTCAAAACCTTGCTGGCATCGCCAAATATTTTGGCAAAGCCGCTGATGGTCGTAATCGCTGCCCGCTCCAGCTGTCGGTCAATCAGCTTGTCATATTCAACCATCACATCGCTGCCCTTTACCATCTCCAGGGCAAACCGCTTGTCCAATCCAATGAGAGTTCCCTCCGGCATTGCGCTGGTGCGCAGGAGGCTGGCTCCCAGCGGAGTGGCCAGCCTGCCGGTCCCCTGAAAATTCAGCCCCGTCAGGGGGTTCTGAAACTCCTCCAGCTTTAGCATCTTCACCATTACATCGTTGCCCACTAAAAGCGTATTCATTTCATAGGGATCAAATTTGGCCCAAAACTCCACCAGATCCTCATATGTCACACTGCCCGGCGCAGCCGTTGAGACCACTTCCGCCGCGTTGTCGTTCCCGTCTCCGTGCGTCAGCACCCCGAGGGCGTCCTCCAGGTGCAGCCGGGCGATGTGCGCGCCGATCTGCCGCAGCGTGACGGAGAAGAGATCCAGCTTCTGATAGCGGATCGCCTCATAGGAGGCCACCAGCATTCTCCCCCGCTTGCGCAGCTTCACAAGATTTCCCTGCACCTTCACCGTTGTGCTGGGAATTTCCGCCCCTTCCTCCACATTGCGCAGCTCTTTCTCCGCACCGCCCGCCTCTGAGGTGATAGAGCGGTAATCCATCCCATCGAATCTTGTCACCGCTGCGGTCAGACCGGGAATGATGTCACTTTCCTCCAGCCCCTGATGCACCGAGCGGGCAATATATTCAGGAAACAGCACAGCCGCGTCCGCGGTGCGGAAAAATTTTTCCACCACATTCGAGCCATCCCCCTTTACCTTGATGTCAAACCGCTTCAGCTGGCGCTGGAATGCATCCAACCCCTCCAGCGCAGTGCCCTTATATTGCTCCGAGGGGTCACAGCGCTCCAGCACCTGGGTAAATGTGCTGCCCGCCTCCTGGTACATCCCCTTCTCCAGCTTTAGATTGTCAAACCGATATCCCATCTCTTTTTCCCCTTTCACTTCCTTTTGCTTATAGTAAAATAACCGCGCTCTGGTCCGCACTGTCTACCGCTACGACCAGAAATTCGCTGCCGGCCACGCTCTCCATCACGCCGCCAGTTCCATCCGCCGATAATGTTACCCTGCCCAGGCTCAGCGTTGCGCTGAACGAAACGGTAGCAAAGCCCCTCACCTGTACCCCGGCGCAGCCGTTTTCGTTGGATAGTGCCAGCCCGCATATGTTATCCCCGCTGCCGCAGGGGGTGACCACACCATTGTCCTTCACCTTTACCACTTTGCCGGGCGCTACGCTCCCCTCCGCGAAAAAAGTGGCCACGACAGCTCCAATTCCCTCAAATGAAACTCGATTCATTCTGTTCCATCCTCCTTGTTAAAAATTTCCTCATACCGGATGCCTGTTCCGCCATGGGGCGACTTAAATCATAAACTCTTTATCCCGGCCAACCTCCGCAGGCGCAACATTGCCATACCCCAGCTGTGTCATCACCGGATATTTTCCAGCCGCACGCCGCTCAAAACTGTCTTTTAGCTCCAACAGTTCTTCTTCTTCCAACTTCCCGGCAATCTTCTCCAGCGTGAGCGTTTTCATTCCATCGCCGGACAGTGCGCCCAGCCTTACCACATCCCGCCGCAGGGCGCTCAGATAGTGCCGCCCCAGTTCCGCTTCCCTCTCCAACTGCTTAAGCTCCCTGACGCATTGTTCCTCTCCCTCACACAGCTCTTTTAACGAACGCGCCCTGTTCTCCTTGCCCTTCATGATCCCGGCTCTGGGCTGCGCGGGCACCGCAACAAAAGAAAATTCATAGGCGTCCGTGGCCTCTCTCAACTCGGCAAAACACAGCTTCCCTTCATACTCCTCTCCTTTTCGGTGGGGGCAGTCGGCCATATCCTCTCCACAGATGGAGCACACCGCCCGCTTTACACTGCACCCCACGCTCACCTCCTTTTTGATCCCCGCCTCAATCTCAGCAATCAATCCGGCGTTTTCCTGGGTGCGCATCATATATGCATAGCCTTTCAAATAGGCGCATGGTTCCCCTGTCACAGCCAGGCTTTCCGGCTCCTCTACCACCTGCGTACGGTAGATCCGGGCCGCCTGTCCTTTCGCCGACCAGTTGTGGTCAAAGATACCGCTTTTGCCCTGAAAGAGCTGCGCCAATTGTTCCAAGGTCTCTCTGGAAAACCGCTCATGATCCCGGTCCACCTCATTGTCACACAGCCGCACCGAAAAGGTATACACCTCCTCCCGCTTCAGCTCCCTGCGGCTCAAGCGGTTGATCTCGTTCATTTCCTCCGCCGTCACAGCCACTGTCTGCCCTCCTTGGGCCTCTTTGGTAATTTTCATTTCTTTCCTCCCTGCCTGATCGCTTCTGCCTGGGTGCGGTACAGCTCCGCTCTGGCCTCCTCCACCTCGTCTTGTAGGTTAATATCCGCCCAGTCTACCCGAACAGCGGGGGCAAATCCGTGCAGCTTCAGCCACAACTCGCAAATCCGCTCCACAACCGGCTCCAAACTGCGGCGTACCGCCGTAATTTCGCTGGTCATCAAATCCGCCTGCTGTACGCTCATCCGCTCCGTGGATGACCAGGATAATCCCAGCATAAAGGGCGGTATTCCCGTGCGGGCAATCAGCTGCTCCAAAATCTGCCGCACCGGCACCTGACTGTCCAAAATCTGGTTGTCCGCCCCAATGACCTTAATGTCCACATCGCCTACAGCCACAAAATCCCGTACCGATCCATTTTTGCCCGCCTGCATGACGGAGGACCACTCCTGTGCGATCTGCTTACACCGCTCCTGGGCAAATACCCTGTCGTCCTCTCCCGGTTTGCACACTACGGCAAAGCGCACATTTCCCAACCGTTCCCAATTCAGTCCGATCGCCTGATAAATTTTGAGTAAAATATCTGTCAAAAACGGCATGGACCGCAGCAAAGAGACCCCATAAGGGCTGTTGGTCTCCGGCTGGAACGGCGTAAACAGCAGCAACTCCTGCCACGGAAGCTCCTCCGCCATCCCACCCCTTCCCTTTCCATAGAGCTTAAAGTCAAGTGGCGTCTCCCCCTCCCGGATTTCCACCAAATCCGGATCCGCACACAGTATGGCTGCCAGTTCCATTCCCCTGCGGTCCAAAACCATCTCCCCCACGCCCCGGCCACAGGTAAACATGGAATCCAAATAGCAATCTAAAAAGGACTGAATTCCCCGCTGTCCCCTTCCCGTGTCCACAGCCTGTAAAAACTGCTCCAACCCCATCTGGGCCCTGACATCCCCTGCCTGCACTCTCGCCCCCCCGCACAGCCGCACCAACTTTAAAATAGCCGCGTCCACGATGGGAACCGCCTCTCGAATAGCCCGGTATAGCTGTATCTCCCCACTGCCCGGGATATAGCCATTCAGCATTCCAAACGGGTGCCTCCCGGTGTCACGTACCTGTACCGCCATGCCCCGGCTCTCTTTCCTCTGTTTTTTTAGCCAGTTCAAATTGATTCCGCCCTTCTAAACACCATTAAAATCGATTCCTCTCCACACTTCCGGCAAAAAAAGGGGCCTTCCCTCTCCCCGGCGCTACTGTGGCCGCAAAATAACGAATTTCATCCATTGCGTGGTCATGCTCTTTCCATACCATATCCCTGCCGGCATCCCGCTGTTGCCACCGGTATAATCCAAACTCCCGTATGGCGTCCGGACAGTTGGAACAGATCACCAGCTGTCTGCTTTTTAGCAGCTGTGCGGTCACCCGAATTCCCGCCAACACATCGTTGTCCGCTTTCCGCACCGGCATCCCCTCCCTGCGCAGCGCTTCCATAAAGGACGCTGCGGATGGGTCTACAATAACGCCCTGCAGCTGCCGGCCCCCCGCCAGCTTTTTCAGCTCCCCGACATACTCTCCGTCTGTCTTTTGCGCTCGATGGAGCCGGGAATCATAGTAATACTCCGCAACCCGGTACCATACGCCCTTTTGCTTGCCCCACAGGCCCATGGAGGTTGGATTGACCGTGCCATAGTCACAGGAAATATACCACGCCTCCATCTCTCCCTCAGGCAGCGGCTGAATATAACTCTCGTCAAAAAAGTCATAAACCAGCCCCTCCGCCGCCACCCACTCGCCTAATACAAACCTGCGGTAAAAGACCCCTTGAAATATCGTTTCGTACCGCCGGCGTACTCTGGATGATAGGCCCGGGTTATCTTCCATGGTAAAGGTCAAATACAGGGCATTCTTTCTCTCTGCGTTCTGGATCCACTCTTTGAAAAACCAGTGTCCAGGCGACTCCGGGTTGCAGGAAAACCAAATTCTGCTCCCCTCCACAGAGCACCGCGCACAGACCTGTTCTACAAAGGAGCGCGGCATGAGCGCCACTTCATCCAGCAGGGCTCCTGCCAGCGTGATTCCCTGTACATGGGCCGCTGCTCCCTCGTCCTTTCCGCCAAAAAGATAAAAAGTATTCTCCCGCCTGCCCAACCTTACCGTGAAAAGCCCCCTGCTGCGAACCTCATTGTATGTAAATCCCATCTGCTGTAACATGGGCAGGACCTCACTGATCAAATTTCGCCGCACAGACGCGGCTGTTTTCCCACACAGCGCAAACTTTTTTCCCTCAAAACAGCACATGGCCCAGCAAAAAAATCCCAGCCCCGTGCTCAGCGTCTTTCCACTTCTCACCGCGCCGTCACAAATAATGGCGTCAAACCCGCAATCTGGAGAAGACGGCGTCCACCACCGCAAAACCCTGCGCTGTTTTTTGGAAAATCCGCTCACAGCACCTCTCCGCCTTCCTGACCGCCCAGACAGTCCAGCAGACTTGCCAAGCGCTCCGATTCACTCTCCTGAGATAACACCAGCAGTTGCTCCATTGCTTTCATACGGTCAATAAACTTCATTTCAACCGCTCCGTTTCCGCCGCGTTTAAATTCTGTCAGCGCCGTTAAATCCAGGTCATCGATCAAATCCCTTCGCTCCTCTGACAGGTATGCCAGCTTCACCGCATCGTTGACTCTGCCTTTGGCCAGCATCTGCATTTGCCGTATCAGCGCCTCCCGCCGTTTTGAACCTTTTTTTCCACTCACCATATCCCTCCCAATGAAAGCTCCAACCTGCCAAAAAGTTGCATCTTTTCATTCATCAAAAAAGAAAAATTTATAAAATCGTCTTTGTTTGACAATTCTCTCCCCAGAACATATATTATAAAGAGGAGTACATGTTGTCCTCTGCGCTTTTTCCCTTCCATCCCATTGCCGCCCCCCGACGATGAATTGGCCGGGGTGGTTTTCTTTTTTATGGTCAGAAAAATTTTCCGTCTTATTTTGATGTATAGAGTTGGCCTTCCTTTCACATCCTTTTATCAGTATTTGGATATGGAGGAAATCCGCCTATGAAGAAATTTCTGACCGGGGTTCTCGCAGCTCTTGTGCTGGCGCAGCCAGCCGCCGCCGCTTCCCAGGCGGTATCCACCGCTATCGGCCCAAATGTGTCCGCCGCCGCTTCTATTTTGATGGAGAAGGAAACGGGCTCCATCCTGGCGGAAAAAAACGCCCATGAACAGTTGGCTCCTGCCAGCGTGACGAAGGTCATGACCATGCTCCTCGTCATGGAAGCTTTTGACAGTGGCCGCCTGTCCAGGGATGAGATGGTCACCACCTCCGCCTACGCCGCCGGTATGGGCGGTTCCCAGGTCTATTTGAAGGAAGGGGAGCAGCTCTCCGCGTGGGAAATGCTGAAATGTGTGGCAGTGGCCTCGGGCAATGATGCCGCTGTCGCCTTAGCGGAACACCTCGCCGGCAGCGAAGAGGCTTTTGCAGCTCAAATGAACCAACGTGCCCAGGAGCTCGGGATGACCAACACCCACTTCCTCAACTGTACCGGCCTGCCCATTGAAGGCCACGTCACTTCCGCTTATGACATCGCCCTCATGTCCCGGGAACTGGTTTTAAACCACCCCCAGCTCCGCGAACTGACCACCATTTGGATGGACTCCATCCGAAATGGAGAATTTGGCCTGACAAACACCAACCGCTTGGTCCGTTTTTATGCTGGCGCCACGGGCCTCAAAACCGGTTCCACAGAGTCCGCTCTCTACTGCATCAGCGCCACTGCGGAAAAAGGCGGTATGGAGCTCATTGCCGTGATCTTAAAAGCCCCCACCTCCAATGAACGGTTTGAGGACGCAAAGGCGCTGTTGGACTATGGCTTTGCAAACTACACTCTGACTACCGTTACCCCTTCCATCCCCCTGGCGCCGGTGGACGTGCTTTTGGGCGTCTCATCCCAGGTACAGCCAAGGCTTGCCAGAGAATGCCGCATTTTGGTGCCCAAGGGCTCTGAACAGACCATCACCACACAAATCGCTCTGGTCCCCGATGTCGAGGCCCCTGTGGATGAAAACCAAATCCTGGGGCAGATGGAAATCCTGGTGGACGGCCAGCTTTGGGACAGTATTCCCATTGTTGCAAGCCAGCCTGTGGACAGGCTGACTGTGGGGGGAATCTTCTCCCGCATGATGCGTCAGCTGCTGATGGCAGTGGAGTAAGCAGTCTCCCCTCTGAAGCTCTTTCCGATCTCCCCGCCTGAGGCGGGGAGATCGGCTGAGGCGGGGAGACCGGCTGAGTGATTTTCCCGGATTGCGGCCATATCTCCTGCCTTACCCTGCAACACTTGACGTTTCTCTCCAGAAGTTGTATAATTTACATAAAATAACCGTTGATTTTTTATAAAATTTGTTATTTTCACTCCGGAAAATTTCTTGGAGGTGTTTATTTTGAACCATACAAAAGAGATTCCTGACACATCGCCATCCCGCGACCTGTTTTTCGCGCTGGAGGCCTTTTCTGAAGGCCGCAGTTTTCACGCGTGGCACTATTTTGGCGCTCATCCGGAAGAGGAGGACGGCCAGCCCGGCACCCGGTTTCGCACCTGGGCCCCCAATGCAAAGCTTGTCACTGTTTTCGGTTCCTTCAACGACTGGAATGAATCCAGCCACCCCATGAAGCGGCTGGAGGGCGGGATTTGGGAGTGCTTCATCCCCGGCCTGCAGCAATATGATACATATAAGTACCTGATCCTCACCCCTGATGGGCGGCGACTCCCCAAGGCCGATCCCTACGCGTTTCACAGCGAAACCCGTCCCAGCAATGCATCAAAGCTCTATGATCTCTCCGGATATCAGTGGTGCGATGAAAATTGGCTGCGCTTCCGGGATAAAATCCCGCCCTACCGCCGCCCGATGAATATCTACGAATGCCACTTAGGCTCTTGGCGCCGCAGCAGCGAAGGTGAAGCTCTCAGCTACCGGGACACCGCCACCTATTTGGTGCCGTATGTGAAAGAGATGGGGTTTACCCATGTTGAGCTCCTCCCAGTTATGGAACATCCGCTGGATGCCTCCTGGGGATATCAGGTCACCGGTTACTTTGCCGCCACCAGCCGCTTTGGCACACCCCATGATCTCAAATATCTCATCGACCAGCTTCACCAGGCCGGCCTTGGCGTCATTCTGGACTGGGTCCCCGCTCATTTTCCGCGTGATGCATTCGGCCTCTTCAATTTTGACGGCACTCCAACCTATGAGTACTCCGACCCCCGCAAGGGCCAGCACAAAGATTGGGGTACCAACGCGTTTGACCTTGGCCGCAATGAAGTGCGCTCTTTCCTTTTCTCCTCCGCGATGTTCTGGCTGGAGGAATTTCACGCCGATGGCCTGCGCGTTGATGCGGTCTCCTCCATGCTCTATTTGGACTATGACCGTCAGGACGGCCAGTGGATGCCAAATGTCAAAGGCGGCAATGAGAATCTGGAAGCCATTGCGTTTTTCCAACAGCTGAACCGGGGCATCTTCTCCTCTTATCCAAACGCCCTCATGATCGCTGAGGAATCCACCGCCTGGCCCAGAGTCACCCATCCCATTGACGAGGGGGGGCTTGGCTTCAACTTCAAATGGAACATGGGCTGGATGAATGATATCTGCCATTACATTAAACTGGATCCCTACCTCCGCCAGTTCAACCACCGGGATATCACCTTCTCCCTGGTATACGCTTTCTCCGAAAATTACCTCCTCCCCCTGTCCCACGATGAGGTGGTCCATATGAAGGGCTCCTTCCTAAACAAAATGCCCGGCAGCAATGTACAAAAATTCGCGGGCGTACGCGCTTTTTATACCTATATGCTCACTCACCCCGGTAAAAAACTCACCTTTATGGGAACGGAACTGGGCCAGTGGGGCGAGTGGAATTACGAGTATTCCCTGGACTGGCATTTGCTCCAATACCTCCCACACCGCCAATTGCAGGTCTTTTTTCAAACCATAAACACGCTTTATCTGGCACAACCCGCCCTGTGGGAGCAGGATGACTCCTGGGAGGGCTTCCAGTGGCTGTGCGCTGATGACAACCATGGAAATACCGTGGCCTTTCTGCGCTGGGACTCCACAGGCCGACCTCTCGTGGTGATCTGCAACTTCTCCCCCATCCACCGGGATGGATACCGTATCGGCGTCCCCTTCCCCGGCATATATCAGATCTTGATGAATACTGATTCCACCCAGTTTGGCGGAAGTGGCCTGGGCGACACCACGCCCCTGCGGTCAGAAGCGGTTCCCTGCCACGAACAGGAGCAATCCATTTCCATTAATCTCCCCCCCATGTCTTCCGTTATTTACCGTTGCGCCCGAAAATCTCCCCGCCGCCAGAAAACAGATGCCAAGGCACACCCTTCCGCAAAAACGGCTGCGGCCCCAAAAAAGCAATTGGCAAAGAAAGCGGCCGCCCCCAGACGGGCAGGCGCAAAAAAGAAGTCGGCGGCCAAACCCACATAATTCAACTTATTCCGATAGCGAGAGGTGACATGTATGAAAAAAGAAGCCGTTGCCATGCTGCTCGCCGGTGGGCAAGGCAGCCGCCTGTATGCCCTGACCAGCCATGTGGCAAAGCCCGCCGTTCCCTTCGGCGGCAAATTCCGCATCATTGACTTCCCCCTATCCAACTGTGTCAACTCAGGGATTAACACAGTTGGCGTTCTGACACAATACCAGCCTCTGGAGCTTAACAGCTACATCGGCTCAGGCCAGCCCTGGGATTTGGATCGGTCCGATGGCGGCGTATCCATACTTCCTCCCTATGTCAAGGAGGGCGATGCAGGCACATGGTATAAGGGAACTGCCAATGCAATCTTTCAAAATATTGGCTTTGTAGACCTGTATGACCCAGACTACGTGGTGATTCTCTCCGGCGACCATATCTATAAAATGGATTACACGGAGATGATTTCCCTCCATAAAAAAACCCAGGCCGCCTGTACCATCTCCGTATTGGAAGTCACTATGGAGGAAGCGGCACGCTTTGGTATCATGAATGTGGACGGGCAGGACCGCATCTATGAATTTGAGGAGAAGCCTCCCGTGCCAAAAAGCAACCTGGCCTCCATGGGCATTTATGTGTTTACCTGGAAAAAGCTGCGCCAATATTTGATTGAGGATGAGGCCGACCCAACCTCCACGAATGACTTTGGCAAGAATATCATTCCCGCCATGCTAAAAAATGATGAAACTCTCATGGCCTACCGGTTCCACGGCTATTGGAAGGATGTGGGCACCATCAACTCCTTGTGGGATGCCAATATGGATATGCTGGCTCCCCATATGACAATTGACGTCTATGATCCCAATTGGCCCATTTATGCCCGCACTCCCACCAAGCCCCCGCACTTCACCGGTCCAAACGCCGTTTTATCCCACTCCCTGGTCACGGGAGGGTGCCAGGTGTATGGCAAGGTGACCAACTCGGTCCTCTTTCACTCCGTATGTGTGGAAGAGGGGGCAGAGGTGGATTATTCCATCCTTATGCCGGGCACGGTGGTAAAAGCGGGCGCAAAAATATCCTATTCCATTGTGGCGGAGTCCGCTGTGATCGGTCAAGAGGCAGTGGTCGGCTCTCCCCCTTCCGATGCAGAGGATTGGGGCATTGCCGTCATCGCCGGTGGCGTTGCCGTGGGGAAGCAGGCCACCGTCATGCCAAACGCCATGGTTCGAGATGATGTAAAGGAAGGTGAACAGGTGTGAATGACCTGCACGGAATTATTTTTGCCTACCGCTCTGACAGTCACTTGAGCGAACTCACCCGTCACCGCAACACCTGTTCCCTCCCCTTCGGCGGACGGTACCGTCTCATCGACTTCATGCTCTCCGGCTTTGTCAATGCGGGCATCCGCGATGTAGGTGTCATCGTCCATGAGAGCTACCAGTCTCTGCTGGATCATCTGGCCAGCGGAAAAGATTGGGACTTATCCCGCAAGCATGGCGGCCTGCGCATTCTTCCCCCTTTTAGCTATGCGGAGCGCCGGGGCTCCGGCGGATACCGCGGCTCAATGGAAGCTCTATCTGGTGTTTTCTCCTACCTCCAAAATATCCGCCAGGATTATGTCATCCTGGCGTGGGGTGATATGGCGGTTAATTTCCCGGTGGAGGAAATGTTCCAGCAACACCTTGATTCGGGCGCGGACATCACTATGGTATGTACCTCCACCGATGCGGACACTACCTGTCCGGAAAATATGGTTACTTTAGACAGCAGCGGCCGGATTGCAGACCTATCCATTCACCCCTCCATGACCACAGGCCATCTGAAATCAGCGGAGGTATACCTTCTATCCAAACAGCTTCTGCTGGACATGGTGGACTACTGCAGCGCGCACAATTTGTATGGCTTCGTTTCCGGGGTTTTACAGCCCCGCATTCACTCTCTGAAAATCATGCCCTATCTTCATAAGGGGTACACGGCCCGCTTCCGGTCAGTCAGCGAATATTTTCAGCGTTCCATGCAGTTGCTCTCCTTGGACGTGCGCACGGACCTGTTCAACCAGGCCCGTCCCATCCGCACAAAGGACATGTCCACCCCCTCAACCTATTACGGGTCTGAATCCAAGGCGGTCAACTCCTTGATTTCGGACGGCTGCTTCATTGACGGAGAGGTTGAAAACTGCATTCTCTCCCGCGGCGTTGTGGTAGAGGCGGGCGCAAGGGTGGCAGACAGCATTTTAATGCAGGGGACCATTGTGCGCAGGAATGTCTCCATGTCCTATGTTGTAGCGGATAAAAATGTACAGATCAACTCCAGCCGCATGCTCATGGGCCACTCCTCCTATCCTCTGGCCATTGCGAAAAACTCCATTGTATAACCTTTGGCCAGCGCTTTTTCCGACAACCACGTTCACCTCTTGTGGGCTTCCATTTCCTTGCCCGCCTGACAGAAAGGAGTATATATGAACATTCTTTTCGCCGCTTCCGAGGCTGCCCCCTTCATAAAAACCGGAGGTCTTGCCGATGTAGCCGGCTCCCTCCCGCAGGCTCTGGCCGCGCAAGGCCATGACGTCCGGGTCATTCTCCCGCTGTACGAAGGGATTGGCAGCGATTGGCGCAGTCAGATGGAGTTTCAATGCTATTTTAATATCACAGTTTCATGGCGCCAGATCTATTGCGGTATCTTTTCTCTCCAGCAGGAGGGGGTGACATACTGGTTTGTGGACAATGAATATTACTTCAACCGCTGGCAGGTATACGGTCACTTTGACGACTGTGAGCGCTTTGCCTACTTCTCCCGCGCTGTAATTGAGGTCTCCGGCCACATGCGCTGGTCGCCCGATATTCTCCACTGTCACGACTGGCAGACCGCCCTGGTCCCAATTTACCTGCTGGAGGAAAAATATAGGATCCCCCAATTGAGCCGGGCTAAATCCGTCTTCACCATCCATAATATTGAGTATCAGGGGCACTACGGCGCGCAGGTTCTGGAGGATGTGCTGGGCCTGGACCGCAGCTACTTTAACAATGGCATGCTGAAGTACTATGATGATGTCAACCTGATGAAAGGCGCCATTATGGCTGCGGACTTTGTCACCACTGTCTCCCCCACCTATGCCGAAGAGCTGCGCATTCCCTTCTATGCCCGTGGGCTTTCCGGCGTCATCTGTGAACAGTCCCGGAAAATATCCGGTATTCTCAATGGCATTGACACTGAGCTCTATAACCCCGCCAACGGCAGCACAATTGCCGCAAACTTCAATGCCCGCTCCTTGGTGAAAGGAAAGGCAGCCTGTAAATTGGCGCTTCAGCAGGCGGTCGGGCTGCAGGACGCCCCCGATGTCCCCATCATTGCCTGCGTCTCCCGCTTAGTGGAGCACAAGGGCTTCTCCCTGATCACCGAGGCCCTGCAGCGTATTATGGACCTGAATGTGCAGATGGTGGTACTGGGAAGCGGCGAATGGAGATACGAGGAGGCGCTGCGCAACGCCCAAGTCCATTATCCCACCCGCTTTTCCGCCCACATCACTTATTCCGGGCCGCTTTCTTCCATGATTTACGCGGGAGCTGACATGCTGCTTATGCCCTCCATCTCCGAGCCCTGCGGCCTAAGCCAAATGATTGCCATGCGTTATGGCACGCTCCCAGTGGTCCGGGAAACCGGCGGTCTAAAAGATACTGTGATCCCATATAATCAATCCACCGGGGCGGGCCGGGGTTTTACGTTCTCCGATGTAAACGCAAACGATATGCTTTGGGTTTTGAGCGAAGCGGCAGACCTGTACCGAAACAACAAAACGACATGGCGTAAGCTCCAGCGCAACGCTATGTCCGCCGATTTTTCCTGGAAACACTCAGCCCAGCAATATATTCAAATCTATGAGTCCCTGTTGGGTTAATTCCCTGGCTGAGGGCCCTACTTCGTCATACGAGGGAGTAGGGCCTTTTTTGTCGCTGCGCGCCGCCTCAGTCTTTCAGATGGTCATACTATCTCCTCTCCTCTCACCGATCGCATACCAACTTTAGTTGACCTTACCCAAAATTTCTGTTACAATATTTTGTGTTTCAGATTTTCTTCTTTCAATAAGAATCTTTTATTGAATATATTATGATCGATTATATTTTCATGGGAGGACTCCGACATGCCTCAGTATAACTCATCACAGTTGGTTGAACTGATTTCAGAAAAGCTGCGCCGCAATTTCGGACGGGATGTGGAGGAAGCTACGCACCAGCACATACTGAAAGCTTGTGCCCTGATTTTGCGGGATATGATGGCAAACCGCCAAATTCAAACCAGCAACCAGGTCTGGGAGACAAAAGCAAGACAAGTACATTACCTCTCCATGGAATTTCTCATCGGCCGCTCTCTGGAAAAAAACGCCTACAACCTGGGTCTTCTGCCTGCGCTGCGCGAGGCAGTGGAAGCTCTGGGCTTCTCCGCTGCCGATCTTTTCGAATGTGAACCGGACGCCGGCCTGGGCAATGGCGGCCTGGGCCGTCTCGCCGCCTGCTATCTGGACTCCATGACAACCTTAAACATCCCCGCCACAGGCTACTCCATTTGTTACGAGCTTGGCATCTTCAAGCAAAAGATCATTGACGGCAAGCAGGTGGAGTTGGCCGACAACTGGATGGGACTGGGTGATGCGTGGCTGATTCCCAAACTGGATGAGACAGAGGAGATCCGTTTTGGGGGAAAAGTGGAATCGCATTGGGATTCCAACGGCGTCAATCACCCCGAATATACAGGCTATACCACAGTTCTGGCCATTCCACGGGATATGGTCATCGCGGGCTTTGAGACCGACCACACCAACGTCCTGCGCCTTTGGGATGCAAAAAGCCCCATTCCGGCGGACATGTCGCTGTACTCCCGTGGAGAATATCTGAAAGCCGTGGAACAACAGGCCATGGCCGAAGTGATTGCTAAAGTTCTCTATCCGGATGATAACCACTATGAAGGAAAATCCTTGCGCCTGAAGCAGCAATATTTTTTTGTCTCCGCCACAGTGCAGTCCATACTGCGTAAGCACCGTATGCAATATGGTACGCTTCGCAATTTCCATCAAAAGCACGTCATCCAAATCAATGACACCCATCCTACCCTTGTGATCCCCGAGCTCATGCGAATCCTGCTGGATGAGGAGGGCTACACCTGGGAGGAGGCTTGGCATATCGTCTCCCACACTGTCTGCTACACCAATCACACGGTTCTGGCAGAGGCGCTGGAGCGTTGGCCGCAAAAATTAATTGAAAGCCTAATTCCCCGCGTCTGGCAGATCATAAAAGAAATTGCCAAGCAGTACCAGCACGATCTGGAGCAAAGATATGGCAACGATATAGGCAAAATTGCCCATATGTCCATCATCTGGGATGGTGAGGTGCGCATGGCCAACCTGTGCATCTGCGCATGTTATGCTGTCAATGGCGTGTCAGCCCTCCACTCCGATATTTTGAAACGGGATGTATTCCGGGATGCTTATCTTATCACCCCTAAAAAGTTCCATAATGTCACCAATGGCATTGATCACCGTCGCTGGCTGGGGCAAATTAACCCGCAGCTGCACCAGCTCATTTGCCAGTGTCTGGGGGGAGCCGACTATCTCCTGCAGCCGGACGCCCTGCAGGGATTCGCACAGTATGCGGCAGATAGCACAGTTCTGGATGAATTGGAGCTCATCAAAAAAGAGAATAAGCGTCGGTTTGCCTCCTACGTTGCAAAAGAGTCCGGTATCATCCTGAATACAGATGCCATCTTTGATGTGCAGGTCAAGCGCCTGCATGAGTATAAGCGCCAGTTGCTCAATGCCCTGCATATCATCCACCTTTATCATCAGCTCCAGGACAATCCGAATTTGGATTTCACGCCCCAGACCTTTCTATTCGGCGCAAAGGCGGCGCCTGGCTATCATGTGGCCAAACAGATCATTCAGCTGATCAACTCCCTGGCAGACCACATCAACTCCGACCCCATCTGCAGGGATAAGCTGCAAGTGGTCTTTCTGGAAAACTACCGCGTCTCCTTGGCCGAAAAGCTGATTCCGGCCTCTGAACTGTCTGAACAAATTTCCACTGCCGGAAAAGAGGCTTCCGGCACCAGTAATATGAAATTTATGATGAATGGCGCTCTCACCATCGGCACTTTGGATGGCGCAAATGTGGAGATGCACCAGCAGGTGGGGGCTGAAAATATTTTTTTGTTTGGCCTGATGGCCGATCAAGTAAACAACCTGCTTCACCGCGGGTATTACTCACTGGACTATTATCTGCAAAACCCCGCTTTAAAGCGGACAATCGATCAAATCACCGGCGGCTTTCGAGATGGCGTGAGCTATACTGACCTGACCAACCGCCTGCTGTTTGGCGGTAGTAGCGGCAGCATGGCGGATGAATATCTGCTCCTGGCCGACTTTGACAGCTACTGCACCGCACACCGCCATTCTCTCCAGGTCTACGCTGACCGGCAGCAGTGGAACCGCATGTCACTGGTCAATATCGCCTATTCCGGCCTGTTTGCCGCCGACCGCTCCATCGGGGACTATGCCCGGGATATCTGGAATGTCCCCGTCAGGCCATAGAGCCCCTTCGATCCAATCTATCAACCGCCCTGCACAAATGAAGTTTTTGTGCAGGGCGGCGTTCTATCTTATTTTGGCCATTCCTTTCCGCACTTGCTCCAATGTGCAACCCTGATATGAATGACCATAACTTGTGCAGGTAGCGCGGTTTCATGCAGCGAGAGCGGCAAGCGCTTTCATCAAATAGAGTTTGACCCATCCCATCTTTTCACACATCCCAATACCCTCTGCCTGAAGAAGGGAGTTTTCCTTGCAATTGCGCGGTATCTCCCCTATAATATCTTTGTTAAAAAGGCTTCGCGTTCAACCATAAAACGTGACATTTTGGAGGTAGCCCATGCAGCTTTTTGATCTCCACACCCACTCGCTCTGTTCTCCGGACAGTAATTCCCCCTTACAATCTATGGTGCAAGCCGCTCTTGATGCGGGCCTTGCCGGACTATGCACCACAGACCACTGTGATCTGATTGATGGGGATGGCGCCCCCACTCCACACTTCGACTGGCAGCCGGTTCTGAATCAATATGAAACTGCCCGGGCACAATACCAGGGCCGGCTCTCTCTCCTTCTTGGCTTGGAACTGGGCTGCGCTCACCTTGATGTTTCCTGCGCTGAGCAAATTGTATCCGGCGCGCCGCTGGATTTTGTACTTGGCTCCATCCATAATTACATCCCGTCCCAGGGGGGAAAAGATCTCGCCTTCCTCTCCTATCACTCCCTCTCATACTGCAATACTGTATTGGAGGACTACCTGAATTCCCTGCTCCAGCTTGCGCCCCTCGCCTGCTACGACTCTCTGGCCCATGTGGTATACCCACTGCGCCATATGCGCCGGGATGGACAGGCGGTCTCCCTTTTGGATTACGAGGCGCAGCTGCGTGAGATTTTCACCCTTGCCATCCACAGCGGCCACGCCCTGGAGCTCAATACCAACCGGGGGCAGGATGTAGCGCTCTGGCGGGAGCTTATCTCTCTCTTTCTGGACTGTGGCGGCGAAATGGTCACATTGGGATCCGATGCCCATGTTCCGAAGCATGTCGGAATGGGAATCTCAGCCGCTTGCACTCTATTGCAGGACTGCGGCTTGCGCTATTATACCGTATTTCGCCAGCGCAAACCTCAATTTATCAAACTTTAACCGAACTTAGGAGGACTTCTCATGATTGCACTTGCTTCTGACCACGGAGGATTCCATCTCAAAGAGCACATCAAAGCCTACCTGGAGAGCCACGGACATCAAATCCATGATTTTGGCTGCGATGGACCGGACAGCTGCGACTACCCCGTGTTTGGGCGGAAGGCGGCGGAAGCTGTGGCATCGGGAGATTTCCGCTGCGGCATTGTCATCTGCACCACCGGAATCGGTATTTCCATCGCCGCCAACAAGGTCAAGGGGATTCGCTGCGCCCTGTGTAATGACCACCTCTCCGCCGAGCTCTGCCGCCGCCATAACAATGCCAACATGCTCTCTCTCGGCGCCGGGCTCGTGGGGGAAACCCTTGCGGAGCGCATCGTGGATACCTTTCTCTCCACCGAATTTGAGGGGGGCCGCCACGCACGCCGCGTGGAGCTGATTATGGGCATTGAAACCGGCGCTTGAATCAGCGATAGCATCAAAAAAAACCGCTGCAGCGTCCTGAATTCAGGATGTCGCAGCGGTTTTCCCGTTCGTTTCACATACGTCTTTTGTCGCACGGATACTGATCTCATGTCAAATTCATTTTATGCGTTTGACCATGCGTATGCGCCGATTCAAAAATAAAAAGGGGTTCGCCTGTAATCCGGATTAATCAAACAGCGCGGTATCTGCCAGAAGAATTTCCACAGTAAAAATTTCCTCGCCACGCGCAACCGTCAGTACCACGGTATCCCCTACCAAATGTCCGGCCTTGATCCGCTCCAGATCCTGGGAATACCGAACAGACTGTCCGTCTGCCGCAGTGATGATATCCCCCGGTTGCAAATCGCCACGCTGAATCTGGCTCTGCGCATTGACCCCTTCCACACGCAGGCCAACCGCTGGCTCCGTCACCGGCTTTACAGTGATCCCAAGCGCAGGAGTTAAAATTTCCTCCCCCGCAATCAGCAGATCTACAATCTGCTTTACTCGTCTCGAGGGAATGGCAAACCCCATGGCCTCCACAGTGCCCTCGTCAGACATGATTTTAATGGTGGTAATTCCGATGACCTGCCCTTCATCGTTGAGCAGTGCGCCGCCGGAGTTGCCAAAGTTGATGGCAGCCGTAGTCTGAATCAAGTTCATATACACATCGTCCACCTGAATATACCGGTCAAGGGAAGATATAATTCCATTGGTAAAGGTGGCCCGGTATTCCTCACCAAGGGGGTTCCCCATGGCAAAGGCGTCATCCCCCGTCACCAGTTCACCGGAATTCCCAAATTCCGCCGGCGTCAACCCTTGTGCATCAATCTTGATGACCGCCAGATCTTCCTCCGCGTTCCATCCAACCAGGCGGGCGGAATAAACTGTGTCATCCCACAGCACCACCTCTGTTGTGTGGGCGCCGGAAATCACATGGGCATTGGTGACAATATATCCGTCCTCCGTCATAATAATTCCGGTTCCGCTGCCCCCTTCGTAATTCCCCCATGCTTCAATATAAACGATAGAGGGCAGGTTACGGGCATAGATCTCCTGTTTGCTCAGCTGCTCCCCTGTCTTGCTATGCAGCGTCAAGGTCACTCCGGTTCCGTTCTCCGCCCGGGGAATGGTCGGCTCTGTGCTGTTATAGCCCTGGTAGTAATAGTCCCCCTCGGAATAGCTGCCATCCCCACCAAAAAAACCGCCTGGGCGAATCCCGCCCGTGAGAGACAGCGCGGTCTGCAATGCCACTGAAATGCCAACCAGGCCGACAATGAGCAGCAGCATCCCCAAAAACCAAATTTTAGCACGCCGCCGCTTTTTCGGCTCCTTCGGCGTGATAACCGCCTGCTGGTGCCCTGGCAAGGGGACCACAACCTGCGGCGGCAGCGGGTAACCTGGCTGGGCCTGCTCCCATCGTCCACCCGCCCAAAGGTTGTCATTGCGCTGTTCTTCCATAGACTCACCTCTCCACCCTGCTAAGCCAGCGTCAGCGTAAAAGTGAACTGCGTCACGCCGTCCTCGCTGGTCACAGATATACTCTCCTTTAGGTTCCCCAAAAGCGTCTTTACAATATAAAGACCCAACCCCACGCCCTCCCGGTCACTGCTGCGGGAATAATCCGCCTTGTGGAACCGGTCAAATAGAATCGGCAATTCCTCTGCCGGGATGGTAGCCCCCAAGTTCCCCACTGTGGTATACGCCTTTCCGTCCTTTTTGGTAATCTGCACCGTAAGCGTAGTTCCCTTTGCGGCAAACTTCGCGGCATTATCCATTAAATTATAAATAACCTGCGTCACCGCGTCCGGATCTCCCCACACCATCAGCGGATCCTCCGGCATCCTTGTCTCCACATCCAGCTCCCGATCGTTAATCTTCCCTTCCAAGCTTATGATCACCCGAGAAATAACCTCCGTCAAATCAAACTGCTCCTGTGCGGTCACAGCTGTCTCTGCCAGCGCATTGAGCCGGGACAGATCCAGCATCCTCCGCACCAGCCTGGACAGTCTCCTAGTCTCCAACACAATCACCTGCAAAAATTCATTTTGCCGTTCCGGCGGAATTGTCCCATCCAGAATTCCCTCGGCAAAGCCCGAAATGGTGGTCATAGGCGTTTTCAATTCATGTGAGATATTGGCAATAAACTCACTGCGGTTGGCTTCCACTTTAGACAGGGATGAGGCCATAAAGTTAAAGGCCTCCGCCAGTTCACCAATCTCATCCTCCCGGTTTTCATATCCTGTCAGCCGCACTTCAAAGTCTCCCCGCCCAAATTTGTTGGCGGCCTCCGCCATCTCATTGAGGGGCCTTATCTGATAGGCGGAGGTGAGCAGGCTTACAATCACAGCAATCATCAACACCACCACCGCGGTAAAAAAGAAGATGGTGGCCGTAGAGCGCCACATTTCGGACACGCTGGAGGTATCCGCCGACACCATTACGATCCCCTTGGGCACGTTCATATCCACTCCATATGGCACGGCGACCATATAGCGCATCCCCACAATTTCCGGGTACATCGTGCCCAGGTTGGTCATACCATTAAAAAAACCAACCTCTTTGACCTGCTGCATAATTCCTTCCGGAATCACTTGATCCTCCGAATAAAAGTATACCCCATCCGAAGCGTAGATCACATCCCCGGCCATATCTGCAACAATGATAAAGGAATCGGAGATTCTGGCCAGTACCGCCATAAACTGACGGTAATATTCATTTTGAATATCCCCGTCTCTCACCTGGTAGTATTCCGTAAACGTGGCGAAATATTTGGCGTTGGCCTCCATACTGTCCCGCTTCTCGGAAATAATGTAGTAATAGGACAACATCATATATGCCGCGGAAAGCAATATGAAGGAGACAAGCACAACCCCCAGCATCATGGTCAGTTGCCGCTTATATAGGCTCTTCAACTGTCCTCACCTCAGCTTTGGGATGCTGGTGCCAACTCAAATTTATAGCCTACACCCCATACCGTCTTTAGCCGCCACTGGTCGCTTACCTCCTCCAGCTTCTCCCGCAGGCGCTTGATGTGTACATCCACTGTGCGGGAGTCTCCGAAATAATCAAATCCCCATACCTCATCAAGCAGCTGATTGCGGGTAAACACCCGGTTGGGTGCCGCCGCCAAATGGTACAACAGCTCTAATTCCTTCGGCGGCGTATCCACCCGCTGGCTGTTTACAACCAGCTCATAAGAATCCAGATTGATCACCAGCTTGTCAAAGCTTAACTTTTTACTGCCCGGCTCCTCCTCGGGGCCGCTGCGGCGCAGTACCGCATGAATGCGGGCCAGCACCTCCTTCATCTCAAAGGGTTTTACAATATAGTCATCGGCGCCCATCTCCAGCCCTGATACCTTGTCCGTGGTCTCACCCTTTGCAGTCAACATAATGACCGGAGCTTGACTCTCCTCCCGTATCTTTTTCAGCACTGACCAGCCATCCATCACCGGCAACATAATATCCAGCAGTACCAAATCCGGCTGAAACGCGCGAAACAACTCGATCCCTCTTCCGCCGTCCTTTGCGACCTCCGTCTCAAAACCTTCTTTGTCCAAATAGAGATGCAATAATTCCGCAATATTACCATCATCTTCTATGATGAGCACTTTCTTTGCCATGATATATTCCATCCTTTTCTCTCATGTGTTGTCCCCATAAAACGGATGATCAATGTACCCTTTTTAATATTATATGGTATTGTGAGCACAGTTGGGTGAATAATCTGTAAATCTGTTCCCAGCAATGGCTGCTATTGGGCATCCCGTTCCTGTTTGCAGGTATCAACATAGGAGTGGTCAATCTCAATCACCGCATAAAGGGCCTCTTCCATCTCCTCAATTTCTTTTCTCAGCGTCCCCGCTACCTGCTGGTCACCCATTGACAGGCCGTAGGGGATTACAATATCAAAAATTAAATTGGTGTGCAGCGGCCCCGGAGTGATACGGAAATCATGGATGGTGAGCCTGGGATGAATCCCCCGCGCCAGCTCCGCCACACGGCTGCGCAGCGCTTCAGTGCGCTCATCGCACACCACCGGATCCATGTGGACCACAGTCTCAATTCCGTGCTCCTGTTTCATCTCCCGCTCAATGTGGTCGATAATATCGTGCAGCTCCAAAAAATTTCCTTCTGCCGGTACCTCGGCATGGAACGACATCATAGCCCGCCCAGGGCCATAGTCATGATAAATCAGGTCGTGAACTCCCAGAATATTCGGATGGGAAACCACCAGCCTATCGATACTCTCCGCTAAGGCCGCATCCATGGGCCGCCCCAAGAGGGGGTCAATGGTATCCTTCACCGTCTCCCACCCGGTTTTTAAGATGAACACCGCCACCAAAAGTCCCGCCAAGCCATCAATGGATATGGATAAATATCGCTCCACAAACATGGACAGCAACACAACGCTGGTGGCAGCCGCATCGGAAAGAGAATCCACGGAAACCGCCTGCATGGCGATGGAGTCAATTTTCTTGCCAAGCTTCCGGTTAAACTGCGCCATCCACAATTTTATTCCAACGGCAACCGCCAATATGACTGCCACCGGCCACGAAAATTCCACCGGCTCCGGATGGAATAACCGGCTGATGGAGCTTTTTCCCACTTCAACTCCCATGAGCAGTACCGCCAGCGCCACCATCAGCCCCGACAAATACTCCGCCCGTCCGTGTCCAAAGGGGTGCTCCGCGTCCGCCTTGTGTCCAGCCAGCCGAAATCCCACCAGTGTCACCACAGACGTGGCCGCATCGGATAGATTATTCACAGCATCGGCGATCATGGCAATCGAGCCGGTGATCATTCCGGACAAAATTTTCCCAAGGAACAGAATCAAGTTTAGTCCAATCCCAATCGCTCCGGCCAATGCCCCATACCGCTGCCGGATCTGCGGGTCATTTGGGTTCGCGTCAGGCGCAACAAACCACCGCACCACTCTATCGATCAATTCCGTAGCCTCCCGCGCGCCATAGTAACCATGGATTCGTTCTTCATATTATACACATTTTTTCCCACTGCGGGCAACTAATTTACAGAAAAATCTCTCTACTGTTCACAAAAAGTTCATCCCGCTTTCATTATTTAGTCTTATTTATACGTTATGATCTAGTTGTATCCAGTGATCGTCAATCTATCTCCCATTTCTCCCTCTCCTTTTACAACACACAGGCAAAACACCCTGGCCACAAGGCCGGGGTGTTTTGCCGTCTTCCCGGCTCACCGCAGTCTTCCGCTGTTCGCACTCCCTATCATACACAAAACCGATTGCCGTACCCCCATTTTTTACCGGGGATACGGCAATCAGAAAACACTGCTGCACCGCGCAGCGGCACAGTCCGAAATTTACTGCTTTGGCACGGTTTTTGTCACGGTACCCTTCGGGTCCTCCGTGTCGAATACCGTTTTCATCCCGGCGGCAAGACCTGCTAATCCCTGAATCTCAGACGGGATAATAATCTTGGTGGCCTTTCCGTTGGCTGCCTGTGCAAACGCCTCCAGCGCCCGGATTTTCACCACCTGGTCGTTGGGGTTGGCCTCGTTGAGCAGCTTAATGGCTTGGGCTGTGGCCTCCTGCACCTTCTGGATGGCCTCCGCCTCGCCCTCGGACTCCAGAATCCTGGTCTGCCGTTCGGCCTCCGCCGCCAGAATCGCGGCCTGCCTGGCGGCGTCAGCCCGCAAAATGGTGGATTCCTTTTCACCCTCAGCCACCAGAATCTGGCTGGCCTTCTGGCCCTCGGCACGAAGGATCGCCTCGCGGCGCTCCCGCTCCGCCTTCATCTGCTTTTCCATGGCGTCCTGAATCTCTCTGGGCGGAAGGATATTCTTCAGCTCCACACGGTTGACCTTGATGCCCCATGCGTCCGTTGCCTCATCCAGGATGGAGCGCATCTTGGTATTGATGTGGTCGCGGCTTGTCAGCGATTGATCCAGTTCCAGGTCACCGATGATATTACGCAGGGTGGTGGCCGTCAAATTTTCAATGGCAGACATGGGGTGCTCCACTCCGTATGTATAGAGCTTCGGATCGGTGATCTGAAAATAAATGACCGTGTCAATCTGCATGGTTACATTATCCTTGGTAATGACAGGCTGAGGGGGGAAGTCCACCACCTGCTCCTTCAAAGAAATATTGCGGGACACCCTCTCAAAAAACGGAATTTTAAAGTGCAGGCCCACGCTCCAAACCGTGTGAAACGCTCCCAGCCGCTCAATCACATAGGCCCTCGACTGCTGAACCACCCGGATATTGGAGGCCACAATAATCAACATCAAAATCACGATGATAGGCCACAGCAATATGCCGATAATCTCTCCTAGCATAATTCATTCCTCCTAAATTCACTGCAATAACTTGTTTTTATGCCATTTCTACAAATATCTTGACCCCTTCAATGCGTAAGATCTTCACCTTTACGCCGGGGGGGATCACAATATCCTGCTCGCTGCGGGCAGTCCATATCTGTCCAAACACAGAAACCAGACCGGTAGCTTTGAGGTTGTTAATTTCCTCGGTGACAATTCCGATGGCCCCAATGACCCGGTCCGCGTTGGTAGGACGGTATCCCGGCGTAAGGTATTTTTTAGCCAAAGGGCGCAATAAAATCATAGACAACGCTGAAAGTGCAATAAATACTGTAATTTGCAGCCACAGTCCTCCTCCCAAGGCAGCGACAGTCAGCGCCCCCAGCGCCCCCAAGGCAAACCAAACTGAGGTCAGGCCCACGGTGACAGCTTCTGCAACACCAAATACAACCAGAGCTCCCAGCCAAAACAAAGATTCCATAGTTCTCCTTTCCGCCAACACCGGACCAACACGGCAATGGCACATTTAGGATATATAGGATATAAACTCTGCTGTTTCAATTGTATCATGTTTTTGTTTGAAATACCACCCATAAAATTTGGATCTACAAACCATTTGCCAAATGTCGCCGTACCCGGTATAATGTACCATATTTGTAATCACGCAAGGCCCGTACCCGAAAGGAATGAATGGACGATGGAACACCTTACCTTTTCCGTGCCCACACTGTTCGGTTTGGAAGCTCTTGCCGCCGAAGAATTGCGCCGCCTCTCGCTGGCTGATGTCAGTGCGGAAAACGGTCGGGTTCTGTGCCGCGGCACGACAGCCGACCTTCCCCGCCTCAATCTAAGCCTGCGCACAGGGGAGCGGGTTTTGTTGGTATTGGGCAGCTTTCAGGCCTCTGATTTTGATGCGCTGTTTGAGGGGACAAAAGCTCTCCCCTGGGAGCGCTTTATCCCGCGAGAGGGGGCCTTTCCTGTCAAGGGCTATAGCCTCAACTCTGCCCTGCACTCCATTCCGGACTGCCAAGCCATCATCAAGAAAGCCGCCGCCGTCCGACTGGGCCAGGCTTACAGCCTTACAACCCTGCCTGAGACCGGCCCGCTTTATCAGATTCAATTCTCCATTATGAAGGACACCGCCACTCTGATGCTGGACACCTCGGGGGCGGGTCTGCACAAACGGGGCTACCGTGCAAAAGGGGTGGATGCCCCCCTGCGCGAGACATTGGCGGCAGCCATGGTGCTGCTCTCCAAATACCGGGGCCGCGACCCCCTGTGCGACCCCTTTTGCGGCTCCGGCACCATCCCCATTGAGGCGGCCCTGATCGCAAAAAACCGGGCCCCGGGCCTCGGCCGCAGCTTCGCAAGCCAAAAATGGCACTGGCTTCCCTCACAGCTCTGGCTTCAGGCCGCAGACGAGGCCATGGAGCAGGAGTTCAACGGCTCCTATGAAATTTTTGGCAGCGACCTGGACCCGGCGGCAGTGGCCTTGGCTGAACACAATGCCGCCCTGGCTGAGGTGGATGGCCTGGTTCAATTCCGCACAGCCGATGCACGGCAGTTTCGCCCTTGGGGGGACTATGGCCGGGTGGTCACCAACCCCCCCTACGGCGAGCGCATCATGCAGCGGCAGGAGGCGGAGGAGCTGTACCGGGCATTTGGCCAGGTCTGGCGCAACGCGTCGGATGGATGGCGGCTATATCTGCTCTCCTCCCACACAGAATTTGAGCGCACCTTCGGCCTCCCGGCCAAACGCAAGCGCAAGCTCTATAACGGCATGCTGAAATGCGACCTTTTCATGTACGGCAGACTGTAGCTCCCACAGCGGACAAAAATGACCAGGAGGTTATGGCTCCCATGCGCCATCTTTTTATCATCAATCCAGCCTCCGGCCCCAAATCCAGTGCGCCTCTGCTCACAGAGAAAATCCGGACCCTTTCCTTGGAGCATGACATTCTCTGCACGGAGCAAAAGGGCGATGCCTGCCGCTTTGCCAGGCAGGCGGCGCAGCGCGGGGACCCGGTTCGCATCTATGCCTGCGGAGGGGACGGCACCCTCAGCGAGGTGGTCAATGGCGCCGCCGGATACCCCCACGTTGCCATTACCAACGTCCCAACCGGGACCGGCAACGACTTTCTGCGCATCTTCGGCCGGGAAGGGCGCACCCATTTCCTTGACCTTCCCGCCCTGGCAGACGGACCCCAGGCCGCCTTTGACCTGATTGACTGTAACGGCCATCTGGGCATTAATATCGCCTGCGTAGGAATTGACGCCCGTGTGGCATCCGATGTCCATCACTATAAGCGCCTCCCTTTCGTGGGCAAAAAACTGGCCTACATCCTCTCCCTTTTGGTCAATGTCCTGTTCAAGGAGATTGCCCGGCCCATGGAGGTGTTTATGGGGGACTTTCATTGCGCGCAGGATGTCTCCCTTCTCTGCGTCTGCAATGGACGCTTTTACGGCGGAGGCTTTATGCCAATGGGAGAGGCCATGCCCGATGACGGCGTTTTGGACATGCTGCTGGTTCCCAAAGTGGGACTTGCCGCGTTTGCCCGTCTGGTGGGGAAATACGCCCATGGCCGGTACAAAGAGCTGCTGCACATCCTGACCGACTACCATGGCCAATCGGTTACGCTCTCCTCCCAGCAGGAGATGACCGCCGTGGTGGACGGAGAGACCATATGCAGCCACTCCTTTCACATCCGGCTCTCTGATAAAAAGGTAAACTTTTTCTACCCGCCCAATGTTAGCTACCGCCCTCATCAACTCCCCCTTTCCGCCGCCAGGGGGGAAGCTGCGCTACCCTGATCCCCTTAACGCTGTTTACCATACCGCTGGATTTAGCACTCAAAATTCAATTTTGTGAACGCAACGTAAATTTTTCCAAAGTTCAGCGATTTTTTTCTCATTGGCTCTTGATTTTTTCTGGGAAAGCGGTTATTATCATAAATAGATTTGGCACTCGCCTTTTTAGAGTGCTAAGTCTTTTGAATCTGTTTGTACCAATCTATGATATAAGGAGGAAGTATTATGAAACTGAAACCCCTGGCCGACCGCGTGATCCTAAAGCTGGTGGAGGCCGAAGAAACCACCAAGGGCGGTATCATTCTCACCGGCACCGCCAAGGAAAAGCCGGAAGTGGCCGAAGTGCTCGCTGTCGGTCCCGGTGGCGTAGTGGATGGCAAGGAAGTCACCATGACCGTAAAGGTAGGTGACAGGATCATCACCGGCAAGTATTCCGGCACCCAGGTCAAGCTGGATGGCGAGGAACTGACCATCGTGCGCCAGAGCGATATTCTCGCCGTGGTGGAGTAAGGCAGATCCGTCTTCTCTGCCAAGGACGGCCGGCTGTGTTTCCGGCTCTCATTTGATTTTATTTAACAATATTGGAGGTAATGCTTTATGGCTAAAATGATCTGCTATGGCGAGGAAGCCCGCCAGGCACTGCAACGCGGGGTTGACCAGCTGGCCAATACCGTAAAAATTACCATGGGCCCCAAGGGGCGCAATGTGGTTCTGGACAAGAAATTTGGCTCCCCCCTGATCACAAATGACGGGGTCACCATCGCCAAAGAAATTGAGCTGGAGGACCCCTTTGAGAATATGGGCGCCCAGCTGGTCAAAGAGGTCTCTACAAAAACCAATGATGTGGCCGGCGATGGCACCACCACCGCCACCCTGCTGGCCCAGGCCATCGTGCAGGAGGGACTGAAGAACCTGGCTGCCGGCGCCAATCCCATGGTGATGAAAAAGGGCATTGCAAAGGCCACCGCCGCCGCGATCGAGGCCATCAAGGCCAACAGCCAAAAGGTCAACGGCACTGAGGATATCGCCCGGGTTGGCGCCATTTCCTCCAGTGACGAGGAGATCGGCAAGCTCATTGCCGAGGCCATGGAGAAAGTCTCCCACGATGGCGTCATTACAGTGGAGGAGTCCAAGACTGCCGATACCTATTCCGATGTGGTCGAGGGCATGCAGTTTGACCGCGGCTATGTCACTCCCTACATGGTCACAGACACCGAAAAGATGGAGGCCGTTCTGGAGGACGCCCTGCTTCTGATCACCGATAAGAAGATCTCCTCCATCCAGGACCTGCTGCCTCTGCTGGAGCAGGTGGTGCAGTCCGGACGCAAGCTGCTGATCATTGCCGAGGATGTGGAGGGCGATGCTCTGTCCACCCTGATTGTCAACCGCCTGCGCGGCACACTGAATGTGGTCTGCGTCAAGGCCCCCGGCTTTGGCGACCGCCGCAAGGAAATGCTGCAGGATATCGCTACCCTCACCGGCGGCACTGTAATCTCCTCCGAGGTCGGCCTGGAACTGCGTGAGGCCCAGCTGGATCAACTGGGCCAAGCCCATCAGGTCAAGGTCACCAAGGAGAACACCATTATTGTGGACGGTGCCGGCGACTCTGCTGAGATCAAGGCCCGCGTGGGCCAGATCCGCAGCATGATTGAGACCACCACCTCCGATTATGACCGGGAAAAGCTGCAGGAGCGTCTGGCCAAGCTGGCAGGCGGCGTAGCTGTCATTAAGGTCGGTGCTGCAACCGAGACCGAAATGAAGGAGAAGAAACTGCGCATTGAGGACGCGCTCAACGCCACCCGCGCCGCGGTGGAGGAGGGCATTGTTGCCGGCGGCGGCATCGCCTACCTCAACGCCATCCCCGCTGTGGAGAAGGTCTATGGCCAGGTAGAGGGCGATGAGAAAACCGGTGTACAGATCATCGCCAACGCCCTGACCGCCCCCATGAAGCAGATCGCCGCTAATGCCGGTATTGAGGGCGCTGTCGTCCTGAGCAAGGTGCTGGAGACCGGCAAAGTGGGCTACGGCTTCGATGCCTATAAGGAGGAGTACTGCGACATGATCTCCACCGGCATCGTGGATCCCACCAAGGTGACCCGCTATGCGCTGGAGAACGCCGCTTCCGTGGCCGCCATCCTGCTAACCACCGAGTCTCTGGTGACCGACAAGCCCCAGCCCCCCGCGCCCATGGCGCCCGCCGCGCCGGATATGGGCGGCATGTATTAAAGCACACCATTCGAACAAGGAACCGCCATGTTTCACATGGCGGTTCCTTCACAGTGTCAAAAAAGTGGCTGTGCCACTTTTTTGAGGGGACGATGGCCCCGTGTACACGCAGCTGTAGCGCAAAAATTCCTGCGAAATTTTCACGTTTGCTGCGTGAGCAGTGTCATTTTCGAGGTACACGCCCCCGGAAATGACAGATTCCATTTTGTTTCCGCCGAACGGCGGAAACTCTGCGAGGCAATCCGCTGTCAAAAAGGAGTTTTTTGACAGCCTGAGGGAACCGCCATCTTTCACATGGCGGTTCCTTATTTATGCAATAACAGAGCCGTAGCTTGTGGCGGAAGATACATCAATCAATGTTGTAACTCATGATGAAGACAATGAAATTTTATACTTAAATGGTGTTCAGGTTGGTGCCGTGATAGGCGAACACACAGCCTCTACCAGTTTATATATAATTATAAGGCATTAATGTAAATGAGTTCACACACATATTTTGATTTATCAAAAGATACAGGATGCCTCTCACATAGATGCTTAGAGTATGTTCACAAAATGATATTTATAGCGAGGAACATCAAGAAAATGTGATAGGAAGGAATTATTTGCGATGAAAAAATGAATCCCGAAAGATGCAATCTTTCATCGGTTGCCGCTTCTTGTCGCAGTCATGTTTGTCTTGCTTTTAATTATAACAGGTATCCAGATGCCAGGCTGCGAAGAGTCTTCGGCCACGCTTTGGATTCGCATGATTTGCTTATTCTTTATTTTTGGCTTTTTGACATCTTGCATCACTGCAGCACAAATTATTTTCGAAAAGAAATATAAAAGCATTACATGGTTTATCATTGAGTGCCTCATTGTAATTGTTATCTTTTCCTCACTACTCGTATTTATTATGCATCAGATGCGGTTAGTTGGGTTACTGCCCATGTGAATATAGGAGACAGTATTGGGATTAGCGTAGCAGGCTCGGCGATAACTTCCGATTGAAACGTAACTTGTTCTGTTCGATCTTTTAAATTCCAATTCAAATGTGAGCGGTTTCGTGATTAGGCTTGGTATATACAGGGTGTGGCCAACGGGGATCCGCCTTGCAGCCGGGCGCTTTTCTGTTTCCTTTCGTATCACCCCTCCATAAAAACAGGCACAGGGCAAGCTCCGCTTCCCCCTGTGCCTCTCACGTTTTTCACATCTCAACCAGAGATCGTTTCATGGGCGGATAATGCTCCACCGACTGAACCGGCTCCAGACCAGCGCTGCGGGCCTTCTGCGCATATTCTTCCACACTGCCTGTGGTATAGATCTCCAGGCTTCCCACATTGTCCCCGCTATTGCGCAGTCCCCGGCGCTCTAAATAGCCTTTGAGCTCCCGTGTCATCTGCCGGGCGGGGTCTACCAAGGGCAGATCAGGATACAGCCTGTGGATATTCTCCTCAACCAGCGGGTAGTGGGTGCACCCCAATACACAGCATCCGATCCGGTCCTGCGTCACCAGCCCGTCCAATTCAAGCTGAAGATCAGCATCCACCAGTTCCCGTCCCGCTGGATCGCCCAAATAGCGCTCAATCAGTCCCGCCAAATTGGCGCAGCCGTGGCTGACCACTGTCTTGTCCGGGGCAGTCGCCTGAATCAGCCTGGCGTAGCATCCGGTGGAATGGGTAAACACAGTGGAGATCACTCCAACCTTCTTGATTGGCAATTCCCCCACCGCCCTGACCCCCGCCTGTACCACACTGAATACCGGACAATTCGTCTCATCTTGATACTGATCCATCAGGCAGGAGATGGTATTGCAGGCCACCAATAGGGCCTTTACTCCCCGCTCATCCATAAAACGGAGCATATATCGAGCCAGCGCCAAAATCTCCTCGGCGCTGTGGTTTCCATAGGGATTGTTGGCTCCATCCCCAAAATACAACAAATCCTCCTCCGGCAGTAGCTCCCGTATCCTGCGGGCAACGCTAAACCCGCCGATTCCGGAATCAATAATGCCAATGGGACGCTCACATTCCGGCACAACCCTCACCCTCTCTTTCTACACCGCGAGAAGTTCTTCCGTTTGAATCTTACCACGGACGATATGGCAAGTCAATCTGAACTAACTGACATGATTCTTCCTTCCAGCAGGTTCATCTGGTAGACGCCGGTGTTCGTCTCAATGCGCCAAACCGGAACGAGCCATACCTCCTCCGCGGGAGATGTGGCAATGGCATAGGCCGGGGTAATTGAGATGATCTTACTGAAAATATCTCCCTGTTCCATCAGCCAACTGCGGAAATTAACCAGCGCAGTGGCTACAGATATGGTCTTGACAGTACGATCCTCTTCCGGTGTTCCTGATATCCACCGAGCCTGAAAAATTTCTGAAATGGCTCCATCCTGATAGCGCAAACTGATCAGACACCCCAGAACCGGCACACCATCGATCATCTGGCGCAGGATGACGGTCGTTCCCTCGTTCTCCTCCTCCACCAGCAGAACTTCGCCCTCCATCCCCCATGCCTGCATCCTGTTTTTTGCATCATCTGTCACCAGCTCTGCCTCCTGCTGTATGGAGCCCGGCGTCAGCCAAATTTGCAGCTCACCTTCGCTGTGAAATTGCACGGCCCCGTTTTGTCCGGAGTAACGGAAAATATCTCCGCTCAGCTTTTCCGTGGACACCTCCCCTTCTCCCAGCAACCCGCTGGCAAAGCGCTCCTCCTTCTCCTGGTCACGGTGAAGGTACAAGGGTTGGAGCGTAATATTCTCTGGCACAATCTCCTCGTCCAGTGCAATCCCCCAGGACTGCAGCAGTTCGATGGCGCTTTGCCGCGCCTGCCGTTCCTGCTTCAGCAGTTCTCCCTCCTGCCCTACTACGACCACCAGCAGCAATCCATTGGTCATGAGCAGCAAAACCAACACAATATTTTTTAATTTTGACCACTCCATACTCCCACCTGCCCCCGGTCATTTTACGTCCAATTCGCCGCTATGGCTCCACCGCAATCCAGCCCGCCACCAGGCGGTCTCCGCCCATATCCTGATACGCCACAGCCAGTTCTTTTCCCTCTTCTCCCATCGCAGTCATTGCCGCAACAGCCTGTGGAAGGGGGAGTAAGGGAATTTCATCCTCCATCAGCGTATACTGCCGGATATGCAAAACCGCCTCCGTAATCACTCCGTTGCGAATGGTAAAGCGGGCTGCATAGCCTTGCTCATCCAGCCACACTCTTCCTCCATCCAGAATATAACAGAATTCCACGCTCCAGCCGCCAGTTTCCTCCTGAATGGAGGACAAAGTCACCCGCCCATCGCCGCAAAACAGGCCCAATGTTGCCTGTGCCAGCGCATGACACTCCGCTACCATCTCATAGGATGTGGGGGAGCCGGATGTGATGGCATATTCCCCCTCGTATATCACCATCCCGGAATGGTAAATGCGCAGCGCATCGCTTCCGTTGCGAATCACGATTTCACTGCTGGTTTGATACATATGGCTGCCCTCAGTTGGGATCTCAAACCCTTGCAGCAACTGCCCCGCCGCCGCTTCCCACAACCGCTCCACCGGCTCTTCCTCAAACGGATTTTTTGCAGAATAGACCGCCATCTGAATCGCCTGCCCGGAAAGCAGCATATCGCCGCTGAGCGCCTGCGCATAGTGCTCCGATTGAAATGCGAACGCACCGCCGTTTCCACTGTAAGTTCCCACAATCCCCTCTACTCTGGCAGAGGAAATCATCGGAACATCACAGGCGTAGTACTCCCCATTCATCTGGTAGAGCAAAGCCACGCCATCCCCTTTGCCAGAAATCAGAATCCTCATGCTTTGCGCCTGCAAGGCAACTTCCGTCTGCCCTGACAGCCACCCAAACAGCACCGAAAAGGGTAGTTCCTCCAAAAATTCAAGATAAATCCCAGGGGCACTCTCCTGGGCCTCACGCCATTGCAAAAGAGAAATCTGCTCCGCTTCACTGACACTCCCAAGCACCTCACGCAACAAAGTAGATGTCTGAGAAAACACGTCCTCCACTTGCTGGCTGTCATACATGGCGGCGTATAGGCCGCCGCCGGGTTCCATGATCAGCCCAATTTTCACCGGAAGCACCAAGCCGTCTCCCTGCCGCCCGGACCATTTCTGCTGTACTCCGCTCCCCTGCTCTTCGTCCACGCCTCCGTATCGTTGCAGTCTTAGCGTAAGCAGCACCGCAGAACAGATCAGCAAAAAAATAAGAACATTTTTTCCCATCTCCATGGCAGCATACCGCCTATTTTTCCAATTACCCATCGTTTGGTCCCTCAAGTTTCAACTCCAAGCGAATGGCCAGCCCCGGCTCCTCTTTGTCCCGCAGCGTCAAAACTCCCTCATGCCTGTTCACAATCTCTTTGGCGATGGACAGGCCTAACCCTGTTCCCCCCGACTGGCGCGAGCGAGCCTTGTCCACCCGGTAAAACCGGTCAAAAATATGCTCACGATCCTGCATGGGAATTCCAATTCCATTATCATCCACCTCAAACCACACCCATCCGGCCCTCTGTCCGGCCCGGAGGGTGATACATCCTCCATCGGGAGTATATTTAATGGCATTGGACACGACATTCATCATCACCTGAAAAATGCGGTCTTTATCCGCTACAATGCCGGGCAGATTGGGTTCCAACTCCAGCTTGAGCGTATGGTTGTGGCGCTGCGCCTCCATATAGACCGCCTGATATAGGTCGTTCACACTCTTTCCAAAAGAGAACCGGGTCAGGGCCAAATCCGCGTAACCGGAATCAAATCGGGACAGGGTCAGCAGGTCCTGCACAATATTCGTCATGCGGTCGCTCTCACTGAGAATCACGTTTAAAAACTTCTTTTCAATGGCAGGGGCTATATTGTCCGCGTCTTCCACCAGTGTTTCAGCATAGCTTCGAATATTGGTCAGAGGCGTGCGCAGCTCATGGGAAACATTGGCCACAAATTCCCGGTGCATCGCCTCGTTGCGCCGCTGCTCCGTGACATCGTGGACCACCACCAATACGCCGCCCTGCCTCTGCCTGTCAAAGGGAGCAAGCAGCATATTGAGATCCCGGGATCCCACCTGTACATCCCGGGCCAGATAGTCCGGCTCCTGCAACACATCATCCAATGTGACCATCTCTCCAAATAGCTCCTCATACCGGCTCTCCGCTCCCAGTTTGCGCTGCAGCATTTTCTCCGCCGCCGGATTTGAATGAATCAGCGTCCCCTCCCAGGAAAAAGCAACCACACCGTCCGTCATATGTAAAAAAAGCGTCCCTAACTTATTCCTCTCATTTTCCACTTGGCGGATCGTATCCTGCAGCTGTCCGGCCATGTCGTTAAAGGTATCCGTTAACACGGCAATTTCATCCTTAGACGAAATGGCCGGCAGTTTCTGGGAAAAATCGCCCCGCGCCACCCGGCGGGCGCTCTCGGTCAGTCCTTGCAGGGGGGTCACCATGGTTTTAGACAAAAGGAAAGACAGCAGTATGGAGATCAGCAACCCAAACAGGAGCGCCTGCATGACCAAAATCAAAATTTCCTCTGTCAGGCTGTTCACCGTGGCCTTATTATCCAAGATATAGATAATATACCAGTTATCTCCCCTGGAAATCCGGATGGCGAGATCCATTGATTGCGCCGCCACATTACCCTCGCCGTACACAGCTATCTCATTGCTTTGCAGGGCGTTTAGCAGGTTGACAGAGGAATAATTCAGCGTTTTCCCTCCCTCTTCATCAGATCCCGCCAGAAAATTTCCGGTCATTCCGTCTAAAATGTAAAAACTCCTGTCTCCCCGGCTACGGTTGACGCCGAGATCTCCTGAATAGAGCCACAGAACATCACAAATCTGCTGCGCCCCGTCAGTTTCCCCCTCCACTTCGTTATGTAGGTCATGGTAAAGCTGTGTGTTATCATTGAAGACCTCTGCCATCTGGCCATAAAACTCGTTGAGGTAGAAGCTGAGCACAGAATTGATCAAAAACGCGCCCACTACGGCCATCAGCGACAAAATGAGCAGCACCATGATCATCATCAGCTTTGCATGTAGTCCTCTGAGCACTGAGCTTCACCTGTCCTTCTGTCGGCATTGTTTTCCAGGAGGCATCCCCATCAGCCTCCGTAATAGTATCCCATTCCACGTTTGGTCATAATAAACTTGGGGCTGGCCGCATCGTCCTCCAGCTTCTCCCTTAATCTGCGTACAGCCACATCCACCACGCGCACATCCCCCACATAGCCCTCATAATTCCATACACCTTCCATCAGCGCCTCCCGGGAAAACACCTTGCCCGGTTGGGATGCCAGGCAATAGAGCAAATCATACTCCCGCTGGCTCAATTCCAGCGCAACCCCGTCCTTAATGATTTGAACCTGCTCTGTATTGATGACCATCCGGCCCAGATCAATGCACCCCGTCTGCTCCTTCTGCGGCTCGGCCACAGGCAGCATGGCTCCCCTGCGGATATTCGCCTTCACCCTGGCAAGCAATTCCCGCATGGAAAAAGGTTTTGTAATATAGTCATCCGCCCCCAATTCCAGTCCAAGCACCTTATCCGCCTCGTCCTCCCGTGCGGTAAGCATCACAATCGGAGTCGTGCTTCCCGCAGCCCGGACCTGCTTACACACAGAAAAGCCGTCTATCCCGGGCAGCATCAAATCCAGCAAGATGAGATCGGGATTTTCTTCCATCGTCAGCTGCATACCAGTCTTTCCATCATAGGCCTCCAATGTATCATATCCCTCTCTGCCCAGATTGTAAGAAAGAATATCTACAATATTTTCTTCATCCTCTATGATCAGGATCTTTTTTCCCATTATCCAGCCTCCTTGCTCCGCTCTAGCGATTCAGTAATGTTTTCACCTTCAATGCGGTGGCCACTGTTTTTGCGTCCTCCATCTCCCCCGCCATGATCTGCCGGATCAGATCATCAAATGGGAGCGTGACCACATCTAAAAACTCATCCTCATCCGGGTGCCGTTCCCGGCACACAAGGCCCCTGGCAAAATACATGTGAAGCCTCTCATTACAAAAGCCGGGGGAGGCCAAAATATGCCCTAAATAAACCAGTTCCTCCGCCTCTAAACCGGTCTCCTCGCGCAGCTCCCGGGCAGCGGCGAGGGAAGGCTCCTCTCCCGGATCCAGCTTCCCTGCGGGCAGTTCCACCAATTCCCTTCCAACAGGATAGCGGTACTGCCGCACAAGATAAACCTGTTCCTGCGCATCCAACGCCAGCACCGCCACGCCGCCGGGATGGAGTACCACCTCCCGGGTGGCAACCGCTCCGCTAGGCAGCAGCGCTTTGTCCTCCAATACCCGGATGATGTTTCCTTCATAGACAAGATGGGACTCCACTGTGGTCTCTTTCAGATTCATAATTGGTGCCTTCTTTCCTAACATAAAACGGCTTATCCCATGTTCTTTCCAAAAACATGAAACCAAAGGCCCGTTATTTTTATTGTTCCCTTTAGGGGCATTCTGAGCAATGACAAAATACCCCTGGTCCACCCCGCCAAGGCATGGCAGGGCCTAAGCTTCTATTTTTTATTTTACCACAACCTCCCCTGTTCCACAAGGCAGGAAAAGAACCCAGAACCGGAGTATTCCGGCTCTGGGTGTGGCCATCGAAAAACCGCTTCGCCGGGCTTTTTCGATAATTGGGTCAATTAAAATAATAGCTTTCCGCTTTCAAAATCATCATGTCGTCCAGTGTCAGGTCATATGGATAAGGATTTAACATGGTGTTGACGATTTCCAGCGTGCGCTCAGCATCCAATTCATAACACCACTGCACGCCGTTTTTAACCGCATCCCCACGCCCCTCCAGGGTGCAGCTCTGAAAGCCGGATTCCATATCAACAGACAGGGCATTCTGCGCAAAATACAGCATATTTGACAGGGACAAATCGGTCTCTACATATTCATTAAAAATCTGTACAAAGGATTCCATCTTTGTCAGAGAGTTCCATGAGAGCACCTTTTTTGCCAAGGCCGTCAACACCTGCTGCTGCATCTGGGTACGGCCAATATCGCTGCTCTGATTCTGATAACTGCGGTAGCGCACCAATTGCAGCACCTGGTTCCCGGTGAGGTGCTGCTGTCCCTGCTTCAAATTGATCACAAATCCGGCATCGTCATCGTGGTACATATCCTCCGGGACATAGAAGTCCAGACCATCCAGAGCATCCACAATTTTGACAAAAGCAGCCAACTCCACCCTGACGTAATAGTCAATGGGAACGCCCAATGTCCTGGCGATCTCCTCTTTCAAAAGCTCAATTCCGCCATAGCCAAACGCGGAATTAATTTTTGGAATGCGGGTCCAATCCCTCTGTACCATAGTGTCACGGGGGATGGAGACCAAACTGACACTGCCATTCGGCACATCATAATTGAGCAGCATAATGGTATCCGCATTGCCATGCCCATCGTCATTGCCCACCAACAGGATGTTATAACAATACTCCCTGCGCCCTGTTGGGGATTGATTGGACGCTGAGGAACTGGCATCCTCCTGCCCTAGCTTGTTGGCAATCTGCGTCACATTGAGGCCCTGATTTACTTCCGGCGGCGTCACCCACAGATTCCAGACAACGTAGCCTGCCACCACCAAGGTGGAAAAGCCCACCAACATTTTGTAACATGACCAAAATGGGCCGGAAAAATGTTTTCGCCTGATTACAGCGCGTCTCTCCCTACTCAGTGTCCGCCGCCTCCCTCTTTCTCGCCTTTCTTTTGTAATTCTGCCATATTATAACTCTTCTCATCCAATTCCGGCAAGAGGGCAGCCTGCAGATTCATAGAAAATTAAGAACCTGTATTCCCAGCTAAAAACACCGTATCAACGGCGATTTTTCTGCCATACCGTGTTAAATTTTCTTGAAATAAACCCATGATTTCTGCAAAAATTTTCCTTGTCCGGCAAAAAAAGCTGCTCGCTGCTTCGGCATTTCCACCTGTGAATACAGACTCTAAGACTTCCCGGCCAGATCCTCACCGGTCCATCTGTGCCATCTCCTCGGCAATATTCAGGATATGGTCACCCAACCGCTCAAAATCGGTGAGCAGCTCGGCATAGATGATGCACGCCTCATCGGTACACACCCCGCTGCGCATCCGCTCCAGGTGGTTGCGGCGGAAGGTGGCGGTCATATCATCATTTTTCTGCTCCAACGCCGACATCTCGGTCAGCCCCTCCAAATCGCCCGGCTTTGTTTGCAGCAGCGCGTCAATCCCCTCCAGCACCAAGTTGCGCATCTGCTTCAATTCCTCCATCGCCTGGGTGGAAAACTGAATCTTCCGCTCCACAAGCAGGCGGCTGTATCCACAGATATTCATGGCGTGGTCGCCGATGCGCTCCACATTTCCTGTGATGGTAAAATAGCTGCTGATCGTTGTAGAAGACCCCTCGTTGGCCTCCGCTGCAATTAACCGGGAGATGTGATAGGAAATCTCCTTGTTCAGAAAATCAATATACTCCTCTTTTTGTTCCACCTGCTCAATCAGGCTGTCCTTCTGGTTTATCACCGCCTGAAAGCTGAGTAACACATTATCCCTGGCCATATGCGTCATCCGCTCCAGTTCCCGGCGCAGCTGCTCCAGGTAAATGGCGGAAAATCCCAGCCCTCCATCCCTCGGGCTTGCGGTAATGGGGGCCAAGTACTCCAGATGCATCTCATCCTCATGCTCCTCTGGCCGTTCCGGGAGAATGCGGGTGGCCAGCTTGGCCAAATATGCGCCAAATGGCAATAGAATCAGCGTTGTAGCCACATTAAACAGTGTATGCATGTTGGCAATCTGCGCTTTTACATTGTCGGGAGCAAAACTCTCCACCAGCGCGGTCAATGGAGTGGCCACACACAAAAAGGTAAAGAGAATTGTGCCAAAAACGTTGAATAACAAATGAATGACCGTGGTCCGTTTGGCGTTTCTGCTGGTTCCAATGGCAGCCAGCACCGCGGTGATGCAGGTGCCGATATTCTGCCCAAAGAGGACATATACAGCATTGCCCAGCGTGATAACGCCGCTGCTGGCCAGCGCCTGTAAAATGCCCACCGATGCAGAGGAGGATTGAATGATGGCTGTCACCACCAGCCCAGCCAAAATTCCCAGAACCGGGTTGGAGAAATTGCTCATCATTTCGGCAAAGCGCTGGGACTCCCGCAATGGCAGCATGGCAGCACTCATCATGCCCATGCCAATAAAGAGGACGCCCAATCCCGCCAAAATCTGCCCCACATGCTGCACCCGGGGCTTTTTGACAAAGATAGCCAGTCCCACGCCGACAAACGCGATCAGCGGAGCCAAGGTATTGATATCCAGCGTCAGCAGCTGGGCTGTCATCGTGGTTCCGATGTTCGCGCCCATAATAATCCAAACCGCCTGGTTCAGCGTCATCATACGTGAATTGACAAAGCCCACTACCATGACCGTTGTTGCCGAAGATGACTGAATCACCGCCGTAATCGCGGCGCCTACCAATACTCCCAAAAAACGGTTGGATGTGAGGCGCTGCAAAATCATTTGCATTTTGGCGCCCGCCGCCGCCTCCAACCCGGCGCTCATCATCTGCATTCCATATAGAAAAAGCGCCAGACCGCCCAAAAGGCTTACAAAATCCGAAATCTGCAATCAAATACCCTCCTTAAATGACCAATTTTCCATTTTGTTTTGCTTCGGTTCCCACAAAAAAACCGGCGCCCTTGTTAAAAAAGAGACATCTCCCGCTATTCTCTTGATCAAGATTACAGCGGGTTATGCCCCTCTTACGCTTTTTATATATGTCATTTCCAATTCCCCCGCCGGTTGTCCCCACCAGCGGGCGCTTCTGTCCCTCATAGCGTTCCCTCTCTGCTCCATTACAATCCAAATTCTTCAAAAAAATTATAAGATTGTCCGACCAGCAGTGTCAAGGAAAAAGATTGTTTTCTAAAAAAATTGTCGCTTTGCCCTATCAAAATTTTTAGGAAAAGAAAAAATTTGTTGTATTTACAAGAAACGCGTTCTATTTTTAGTTCAACAGCCAGTCGCTCCTGCGCCCGGTTATAACCGCTTTCCACTGCTCCCGCTATTCCCGCTTTTTTTCGTGTACTGGAACTGGCGCACAAGTGCCAAAATCAGCAGTGCCAGCCCGATGAGTGACAAAATATTGGCCATCGCTTCACTGATCTTCTCTGCGTTAAACAGCATTTGTGTGACTGCCAGCAATACCAAATCCAGCAGCAGAAGATTTCGGCTGTCCGGACTCAAACGCCGGACCTTTCCATTCTGATGTTCCAAAGTGGAGCCGGAATCCCAACCTGTCACCGCCCCCGTCCTATAATTCTGGTTTTTCCCTTTTTTCCGTTTTTTTTGGCTCATGATACCGCCCTCCATTGCTGAAATTACTCTGCAGCGGCGATCACGCCGCCCCCGATTACAATATCTCCATCATAAAAGACCACTGTCTGCCCCGGTGCAATGGCGCGCTGCGGGGTATCAAAGGTGACGCGCACGGCGTCCTCGCCGGTCTGCTCCACCACCGCCGGCTGCTCTTTATGCCGGGAACGGATGCGCACCCCGGCTTTGAGGGGCGCACTGAGCTCTTTACAGGCAATCCAATTGATATCACGCGCAAGCAGCACCCGGGAATAGAGCGCGCTGTCTCCAGACAGCACCACAGCATTTTCCCCAGCCCGTACTTGTTTCACATACAGCCGCCCCTGATTGGAGGACACTCCCAGTCCCCTGCGCTGGCCCACGGTATATCCGATCATTCCACGATGAACTCCAATCATCTGCCCCGCTTCATTCAAAAACGGCCCCGCAGGATACTCCCGTCCGGTGTACCGGCGGATAAATGCGGCATAATCCCCATCGGGAATAAAACAGATGTCCTGGCTGTCCTTCCGCCGGGCGGTCACCAGCCCGGCCTCCCGCGCCAGGTTACGGATCTCCTCTTTCCTCATCTCTCCCAGGGGAAAGCGCACCCTGGCCAGTTGCTCTTGACGGAGCAGGCACAGAAAGTAGCTCTGATCCTTCTCCGGGTCACGGGCCTTCTTGAGCAGGTACCGCCCGGATTCCTTCTCATAGGCCACGGCTGCGTAATGCCCTGTGGCGAGATCCGCGCAGCCCAGGTCCCCTACCCGATCCAAAAGCTGCCCAAATTTCAGTGTCCTGTTGCATAGCACGCAGGGATTAGGGGTCTCTCCCCGCTCATACGCCGCGGCAAAGGGGTCTATCACCTGCCGGCAAAAGGCCTCCTCCATCTCCAGCACCCGGTGGGAGAATCCCAGCTGTGCCGCCACTCTCGCGGCATCCTCCTCCGACCGCGAGGTACCGCACACTGGAAATAGCCGCATGGTCACACCCAAAAGAGGATACCCCTTCTCCCGCAAAAGCCACGCGGCCACCGAACTGTCCACGCCGCCGCTCATAGCCACGCCGGTCTGTTGCTGTTCCAAAGGTGATCACCTCTCCTCGTCAAAACGCCGAAAATTCTTTTTTTAGTATATCATATCCCACCTTGGTTATGCAACCGCAAGAAGGGCGATGCCGCCTGATTTCCCATTTTGACGCACCTTTTGTTTTGTCAATATATATGGTGTTAAATTCAATTTTTTAATTTTATCCACAATATCTAGTGACAAAAAGGATTCTGTATGCTATAATACAGTTGCTTGCTAAGGCGACACAGCATACCATACCCTGTTTTGTCCCTGTCACATCTCAACCGATCCAGAGGCAACGCAGTTTCATTGCCATGATCTCTTTTTAGGATCATGGTGTCTTTAAGCGCCCGGCAAGGCGATTCCACAAATGCGACTGGAACCAGAGGAAGGAGCACCCTATGAAGATCGTCAAACGTGACGGGACCATTGCCGACTATGACCGAAGCAAAATTGCCACCGCCATTGAAAAAGCAAACAAGGAAGTCCCTGAAAGGGACCGCATTTCCCGCGACCGTATCGAATCTATCATTGACGGAATTGAGGCATTGCGCCGGGAGCGCATGCTGGTGGAGGATATTCAGGACCTGGTAGAGCAGGGCCTGGTTGGGGAAAATAAATTTCTCCTGGCCAAAACCTATATTATCTACCGCTATACCCGCGCCCTGGTGCGCAAGTCCAACACCACAGATGAGTCAATTCTCTCCCTTCTCCGCAATGAGAACAAGGAGCTGGCAGAGGAAAACTCCAATAAAAACACCTTGATTGCCGCCACCCAGCGGGACTACATCGCCGGAGAGGTCAGCCGTGACCTGACGCGCCGTATCCTGTTGCCCGAGCATATTTCAAAGGCCCATGACGAGGGCACAATCCATTTTCACGATGCCGACTACTTCATTCAGCCCATCTTCAACTGCTGTCTCATTCACGTTGGAGACATGCTGGACAACGGCACGGTCATGAACGGCAAGCTGATTGAAAGCCCCAAAAGCTTTCAGGTGGCCTGTACGGTGATGACGCAAATCATTGCCTGTGTGGCATCCAACCAGTACGGCGGCCAGTCGGTAGATTTGCGCCATCTGGGAAAATATCTGCGCCGCAGTCGGGAGAAATTCAAAAAGCACATGACTTATGAGTGCGCCGGTACTGTGGACGATGCCACCCTGGAACGCCTGGTGGAGGACCGCCTGCGGGATGAGCTGAAGTCAGGCGTTCAGACCATCCAATATCAGATTAACACCCTCATGACAACCAATGGCCAGTCCCCCTTTGTCACTCTGTTTTTAAACCTGCAGCGGGACGACCCCTATTTGGAGGAAAACGCCATGATTGTGGAGGAGGTGCTGCGCCAGCGCCTTCAGGGCATTAAGAATGAGAGCGGCGTCTACATCACCCCCGCCTTTCCGAAGCTTGTGTATGTATTGGACGAGCACAACAATCTGAACGGCGGAATCTATGATTACATCACAGAATTGGCCGTTCAGTGCTCCGCCAAGCGCATGTATCCAGACTATATCTCCGCCAAAAAAATGCGGGAAAATTATGAGGGGAATGTCTTCTCCCCCATGGGCTGCCGCTCCTTTCTCTCTCCCTGGAAGGATGAGGACGGCAACTACAAATTTGAGGGGCGCTTTAACCAAGGCGTTGTGTCCCTCAATCTCCCACAAATCGGGATCTTGGCCAGAGGAGATATGGAAAAATTTTGGGCGCTGTTTGAGCAGCGGCTGGCACTCTGCTATGAGGCGATCCTTTGCCGACACAACGCGCTGAAAAATGTCCGCTCGGATTCCAGCCCCATCCACTGGCAGTATGGCGCCATCGCTCGGCTGCCAAAGGGCGCGTCCATCGAACCGCTGCTCTACGGGGGGTATTCTTCCATTTCCCTGGGCTATATCGGCCTCTACGAGGTCACAAAGCTTATGACCGGAGTCAGCCACACCCAGCCCGGGGGAGAGGAATTTTCCCTTGCGGTTATGAACCGCCTGGCTCAGGCGGTCAAAACCTGGCGTTCAGAGACCAACATCGGCTTCGCCCTGTATGGCACCCCTGCCGAATCCTTATGCTACCGTTTCGCCCGCATTGACAAGGAGCGCTTCGGCACCATCCCCGATATTACCGATAAGGGCTACTACACCAACAGCTACCATGTGGACGTGCGGGAGGAAATCGACACCTTTGCGAAGTTCTCCTTTGAGGCCCAGTTCCAGCGGATTTCCACCGGCGGCTGCATCTCTTATGTGGAGATTCCCAATATGCGCCACAACCTGGAGGCGTTGAAGGATATCGTTCACTTCATCTATGACAACATTCAGTACGCCGAATTTAACACCAAAAGCGACTACTGCCAGTGTTGCGGCTACGATGGTGAGATCCTGGTCAATGAGGAATTTCAATGGGAATGTCCCTCCTGCCACAATAAAGACCAGTCCAAAATGAACGTAACCCGCCGCACCTGTGGCTATTTGGGAGAAAACTTCTGGAATGTGGGAAAGACCAAGGAGATCAAGGCCAGAGTTCTCCACCTGTAAGCCGGCGCGCCGTCTCAAAGGAGGCTCCATTTGTACTATGCCGATATCAAACGGGTTGATGTAGCCAATGGCCCCGGAGTTCGGGTATCCCTGTTCGTCTCCGGCTGTACCCACCGGTGTGAGGGGTGCTTCAATCCAGATACCTGGGATTTCCGTTTCGGCGCGCTGTACACCCGGGAGACGGAAGATACCATCTTAGGCTATCTTGCCCCCAGCTATATTCGGGGTCTGTCGCTGCTGGGAGGGGAGCCTTTCGAGCCGGAAAACCAGGCCCCTCTTCTCACATTGGCGCGGCGGGTGCGCCGGGAGCTTCCGGAAAAAACCATTTGGTGTTACACCGGGTTTCTCTGGGAGACACTGACCGGGAGAGGGGGCGGGGACCCCGTTGCCTGCCGGGCCCTGCTGGAGGAACTGGATGTCCTGGTCGATGGTCCCTTTGTGCTCAGCCGAAAACATCTGTCCCTCCGCTTTCGCGGCTCCGATAACCAGCGCATTCTGGATGTCCCGAAGAGCTTGGCCGCAAATGCCCCCGAGCTCTGGGCCGGCCCGGGATAAAAGTCCAGCTCCCCAGACCACGAACTTGGGCTTTCGGCTCCTGATGGGTCCCCACAGCACGCAAGCGCGCGCACTCATTCCTTCGGTATTCGCACACTTGCTTGCGTGAACAGGGTCATTTCCAACGCACCGGTCGCCGGAAATGACGGATTTAACTTTCTTCCCGTTGCTGCGCAACGGGATTCTGCGAAGCTGTTCTTTTCACGAAACCTTTTTGACATACTGAGCGCGCCCCCACTCCGACCCAGCAGAGTAGGGGGCGCGCTGTTTTATCCTGTTTTATCACGAAAGGAGGTATCAATGTCATTCTTGCCGGTTGCCCCGCAAGGGGCAGGGCAGTGGTGACGATAAACTTGGTATCATAGCCGTTTTGCGGTTATGATACCATAAATGCGAAGCATTTGTGGTATATGCCATCATTTGCAGTCCTTTTGCTTCGCAAAAGGACTGCAAATCGTGCCAATCACTCAGTGTAATAAGCAGCTCTACGGCTACTATACCAGGGCTTTCGACTTTCTCTTCCTCATTTTCTGGAACAGGAAAATCGCCAAAAACAGAGTAATTCCAATAATATCGGTTTCTGTTCCCGGATCAATTAACAGCAGCCCACTGACAAACAGGATGATGCGCTCCCAGACTTTACAATTGGTAACAAAATACCCTGTAAACGCGGTCGCCACCCCCATCATGCCAACAATTGCCGTGGCAACCGCTTTGACAATCGTCAGGATAAAAATCGGCATTGCAAGGTCGTCTACATTCACCAGGACAAGCACCGGATTCATCACGAACATATAGGGCACAATATAGGCGGCAATGCCCAGCCGCGTGGCGGTCAATCCCGTCTTCATGGGGTCGGCCTTGGCAATGCCGGCGCCCGCGAAAGCGGCCAGCGCCACCGGAGGCGTGATGTCGGCCACGATGCCAAAGTAGAACACGAACATGTGGGCGGCGATCATCGGCACACCCAAGGCCACCAGCGCGGGGGCTGAAATGGTGGCCTGAATGATGTAGTTTGCCGTGGTGGGTACGCCCATGCCCAGGATAATCGAACAGAACATGGTCAAAATCATGGTCAGGTACAGACTGTTGCCGGCCAGGGAGACAATGCCGTTTGCCATCTTTAGCCCCAAGCCGGTGGAGGTAACCACACCGACAATGATGCCCGCGCAGCCACAGGTGACGGCCACCGCAATGGCGCTGCGCGCGCTTTCCTCCAGCGCCTTGAAAAACATTTTCAAAAAGGCCAGCACATCAAATTTTTTTGTTTTTCGAATAATCTCAATGGCCCACACCACAAGACAGGAGTAAATGCCATACATGGCCGCCATCATGGCCGTACGTCCGCTGACCAGCAGGACAATGATCATAATAACAGGGAGTATCATATACCAGCCTTGCTTAAGCAGGTCCTTCACCACCGGGCGCTGCTCCTTTGGAATGCCCAGCAGCCCGTTTTTCAGTGCCTCAAAATGGACATTCGTAAAAATTCCGGTAAAATACAGCAGCGCCGGAATCACGGCTGCCAGGGCAATGGCGCTGTATGGCTGGCTGGTATATTCCGCCATAATAAAGGCGGCGGCGCCCATAATAGGGGGCATAATCTGTCCTCCTGTGGAGGCGGCCGCCTCCACAGCCCCGGCAAATTCCGGTTTATACCCCGTTTTTTTCATCAAGGGAATCGTGATGGAGCCGGTGGATACCGTATTAGCCACAGAGCTTCCGCTGACCATCCCCTGCAATGCGCTGGCGATGACCGCGGCCTTGGCCGGACCGCCCGCCGCTCCGCCGCAGGCGCCCATAGCGATGCCTGTCATCCAGTCGCCCACTCCGCTGGCCTTCAAGAACGAGGCGAAGACCAGAAACAGGAAGATAAAACTGGAGGACACATACATTGGCGTCCCTAAAATTCCCTCTGTCCCCAACCACTGGCCGCAGACAATGCGCTTAAACGCCATGGGCGCATGATAGAGGAAAGAGTTTTTGGGAAAATACTGTCCAAACAACGCATAGAGCAAAAAGACCAGCCCCAAGCAGACAACAACGGGGCCGGCTACACGCCGGGTCGCCTCCAACAGCAACAGAATCGCAATGACACTCACTACAATATCCAACTGGGTGTAGAGACCACCCCGCTTGAGCAATGCATCGTAGAGAACCACATGGTACAGGGTGCAGCACACTGCCAGGGCGACAAAGATGTAATCGTAGAGCGGGATCTTATTCCCCATCCCTTTTTTTATGGGATAGAGCAAATATACCAGCACAATGGCGGCCCCCAAGTGAGGTGCGCGCTGCAGTGTGGACGGAAATGTCCCAAAGATACCGGTGTATAGGTGAAACAGTGACCAACAGACGCAGATGACAAAGACAATTTTCGCTGGAATCTGTTCCAAACGGCGATAGGCAGATTCTTTGTCAAATTTTGCCATAAGTTCTTCGCTGTTGATCTCCTCGGCCTCATTGACGGGGGATATCATTTTTTCTTCGCTCATGAGCAAATCTCCTCCCGCTTCCTTTTCTAAGCCAACTGCCTCCAATCAAACCATGCAGTTAAGCCCTTAATTTTTGCAGTGGGGCTGTGCGCATTGATAGCCCCACTGCATCTCTTATCCCATCTGTGACAAAGTTCCGCTTGTCAGTCAATAATCAGGCTGGGATCCACGGTGATGCCCATCTCCTCATAATAGCGGGCCGCGCCCTTGTGGACCGGGGTCGTAATCCCATCTAGTGCGCTCTGCAGGTTGATATCCTTGCCTGCGGAATGGGCGGAAGCGATTGCCGCCGCACTTTCGTAAAGCGCCTTGGTCATCTGGTACACGGCCTCCTCATCCAAATCGGCCCGGCAATACAGCGCCGCCTGGCAGGTAATGGTGTAGATATCCTCCGTCTGATCCGAATAAGTCCCTGCGGGGATGACCATGCGGGTATAGTAGGGGGCCTTGGCCTGGATATAGGCCAGCTGCTCATCAGTGATGTCAATGTAAGACAGCTTCATGGATGTGGTCATTTCCATGATGCTGGAGGCAGGGACTGCCAGCACGTTACAGGCCGCGTGGATATGTCCGTCCTGCATCTTGCTGGCCGCATCGCCGAAAGAGTCGCTCTGCGCCTGCACATCGTTCAAGGTCATACCGGCAGCCTCGAAAACCAGCTCGGTACAGCCTATGGTGCCGGAACCGGCGGGCCCCACGGCAACCTTTAACCCGGCCAAATCGGTCACATATTTGGCGCCGGTGGATGCATCGGCCACGATTTGATACACCTCGTGGTACACCACTCCAATACAGCGGAAATTCTGGCTCGCTGTCTCAAAGGAACCTGTCCCCTCCCAGGCGTTCACGGCGGTGGCGTTCATAGCAAGACCGATGTCCATTTCCCCTGCGTTCATCAGGTTCAGATTTTCCACAGAGGCGCCGGAGGATTGGGCGGTGATGGTAATGCCCTCCATACTCTCGTTCATGGCCTGTGCCATGGCCGAGCCCAGCGCAAAATAAGTACCGCCGGAGGAGCCGGTCCCCATCACCAGGGAGTTGCTATCCTTGCCTCCGCAAGAGGCCAATAGCCCCGCCAGCATGGCGCCCGCAAGGATGATCGCTGCGATTCTCTTTTTCATTTTTAGTGTCCTCCTATTCTTTACTGCACAGTTCATTCCTTTCAATCACAGTTCTCTGCCGTTGTTCAATGCCGGGAAAACAGACTATAGTCCGGCGTTTCAGCCCTCACTCTCCCAGGCAAACCATCTTGCCATTTTCCACAATGACCACTTGCTCAGGGGTGCCCTCATCAAAGATCACAGTGGGGTTATACTGCACCATGTCAATGTGCACCGTGGAGCGGGCGGGCTGCCCGTAATAGAAGCCGTTGCCCATGGCGATGTGGCAGGTGCCGCGGGCCTTCTTCTCCTCCTCAAAGTCCCCGTTGAACATGCAGGCAGGGTTCAGGCCGATGCCGATCTCCGCGATGTTGTCG
>Ga0153924_1000089_pt1 | contig 66804 bp, 55 predicted proteins | sample TSNJ008MetaG_FD_104709 | JGI IMG/M metagenome (GOLD analysis project Ga0153924, IMG submission 104709) | Attine ant fungus gardens microbial communities from New Jersey, USA - TSNJ008 MetaG | ecosystem: Host-associated > Fungi > Mycelium > Unclassified | place: USA: New Jersey, Wharton State... | reverse complement strand
GCGGGATGCGGATCGTTTGAGGCCGCAGCACCGTTGCACGAGCCCGAGACTAACCCCACGCCTGTTCCGAGTTTGGTGAACTCGTGTGTCATCCCCGAAAGCGGGTCAACGACCATACATAATGTGTATGGAGGACATTTGCTAATCGGCGCCAGCAACAACCCATTCAACTTCGAGGTTCCGGCTGCGACGCCATTCGATGGCGGATTTACGTCCTTCGCGGGCCACGCACCAGGTACGTTCGCCACAACGGTGACAACGGCGTCAACGCAACAGTCCATCAAGGTCACCGACCCTGCTGGCTTTGCATTTGGTGCTCAGTTCTTTGCTTCGCAGGGGCTTGGGACGTTCTTCACTCAGCCTGGCTTCGGCAATACTCCGCTGTCGGCGGCAACCTTTACAGCATCAGTAGAACCGGCATATCGAATCCTCATTCCGGCGCTTTATAGCAGCACGAACAACACGCTCATTGTGGACACGCTCGACCCCTGGGATATCTCGGCCGCAGACACGCAGCTTTGTGGTGGCGTCAGTTGCTTTGCTCTCACCGCTGCCCAACCGTTTGTGATCCAGCGCCCGTTTGCGGACGCAGGTACGAAGCTTACCTATTTCGCCTGGAAAGCGACCGGAACGGCATCGGGAATCTCGCAACTCACTCCCAACCCCCCTGGGGGATACAATGTTACTATCAGCGGTGCCGGCACGGCGACGCTGACCACTAGCACAGCAAGCGTGCTTGAGCCTCGACAGGTAGTGCTCATTGAAGCACCGACCGTTTTGCCTGGCAGCACTTGGACAATAACAGCGAAAGACGCAGCGGGCAACACGTACACGGATTCCGCTCCCTCCGAAGACGGCCTCGTAACGATCACGATGGACTCGGTTGGCAACACGGTGACGACCAAGTCGATTGCTATCTCTTTCACGACTACCGCAGCGGGAAGCATAACGATCGGCGAGATCATTCAGGAATAGACTTGACGACTGTAACAACCGTGGAGCGCGGCGCCTAAACCAGGCGTACTTCAAGATCCTGAAGTAGCGACGAGCCGAATCGCGCTCTCGATCTCGAACGTGCGCGGCCAGGGGAGCGAAACGTCGAGTTGCGCAGCTCGATACTGCGGATAGATTTGTCGCAGGAGCTCGCGCGCCATCGGCAGCAAGTCGGCGCGCACGTGCGCGTCGGTCTCCTGCCACACGCGCCGCGCGAGATACCAATGTGCGGTGACGCCATGCGCGGCGAGCTCTGCGTCGATGCGCGGACGGACGATACAGTGGTAGAGATAGTCGTCGATGTAACGATCGAGCATGAAGGCCGCATGCATCGGCGCATCGTAGCGCCCGGTGCGTCGCCCGACGCCGGCGGCGATTGCCTCACCGAGCGCGATGCCGGTGCTGTTCGCCGTTGTGTTCCATCCCGCGTACGCCTCGAGCTTGCCGGCGATCCCGACGGCGATCAACCGTCGCACAAAGGCTGCCTGCGCGGCGTAGGAGCTGGTGAGAAAGGTCAGATCGACGAGCGCGACACGCCGGCCGTCTGCGACCTCGGCCTCAAGCGCGTCGAGCAAGCGATTGTCTTGCGCGGGTGTCGTGTTCGGAACGCGCACGTAGAACGACAGGTCAGGCCGCCGGTCGTCGCGGACGCCTCCGGCGCGCCGAACCAATGCGTCGATCGTCACATGCACGGGCGCGAACTCGAGCGGATCCTGCGTCGCCGCGCCATCGGGCGTCGAGTAACGCACCGCCACATGAGGCGTCCACCCAATCTCGCGTGCCATGGAACGCGCTACCAGCACGATGCCCAGCTCGTCGGCACCCGGCTCGATCGCTGCGCGGTCGGAAATATGCAGCGTCGCTACCGCGCGGCGCAGCGCGCGCACGTCCTTGACGTGCAGACCGACCGGCCCGGCATCGTCTTGACCGATGACGAGACGGTCGATCGTTCCGTTCGCGACCAATCGCAATGCCTCCAAATCCGCTGTGCGATCGCGCGCGCGCGCCTGCAAATACTCCGCTAGCGTCGTCTCGCCGATCAGCGCGCGCAGTTGCTTCGCGTGCGGCTGTTCGCTGCGCAGTGGCGGATCGTGCAACTGCGCGTACTCCCAGATGTATTGCCAGGTCGGCGGCTGTGCGCCGGCCCAATACGTTCGCGCCGCGCCGACCGGTGCGACCGCGGTCGGCTCCAACCGCATGATCGTACCGAAGGCCGCGATCCACGCGTTCGGCCGGGCGGCTCGCAATCTGACCAGCGCGTCGAGTCGTTCGATCGCCTCGGCGGTCGAGACGCCGTCGAGCACCCGTGAGGCATCAAGTCCACCGTACGCGAGCATGTCGGTCGAGATGACAAACGCGTCGGCCTTTCGCGCGGGCGGGCGTTCGAGCCACGCCCCAATCGCCGCGATGTCACCCGGCGCGATGTAGTCGCCGAGCCAGCGTTGCGGCGGTTCGACGACGTCAACGCCGGCAATCGCACCCGCCATCGCCGGCAGCTGGCGCGCCGTCGGCGTCGCGTACATTGGCACCAAGACGATTGCGGCCACCAGGCCGAGCGCCCACACGATCACCTCGGCGTCGTTCGACGACGTACGCGTCCGCACCGGCGCCGCCGCGTGACAGCCGGAGGTTGTTCCAATTTGAGTCGCGGGAGATGCGCCGCCGCGTTGGGGAAATGAGTTTATGTATTGCGCTATGCAGGGATGCGTGCTGCGCGTTTGAGAGGCTAGCCGGTTGAATAGGCGACGTCGAAATTCTTTACCGCACATGAGCGGCTGGGCGCTGAATCGGCTAGGAATAACCCCTTTGCTTAATGTTTCTCTTGCTGGATGCGAGCGAGCTGTGATGAGACGAATGGCTCGACGCGAGATTTGCGGCGCAGAGCGCCGGACTCCGCCACTTGGCCTGGGAGGTGGCAATCAGTCGGCGAAAGTCTCGGTCATATAGGGATGCCGGACGAAGGGAGTTTCATCATGGATGCTTCCCCAGTACGCAGCGATGAACGCGCAGCCGCACGCCTAGCGCTGGTCCGCGAGCACGTGAATGGCGAAAACGCGCACGATCTCGACGCCGTGATGAAAACGTTCGGCGAATCTGCGCACTACGACGACGAGCCGTGGAACGAGCATCATGCCGGCAGGGAGGGCGTGCGATCGTATTACGCGCAACTCATGCGCAGCGTTCCAGACCTCTACATCGACGTGCAACGCGAGCACGTCACGAAAGACGGAGTGATTCTCGAGGTGATCATTCGCGGTACGCACGTGGGAACGTGGCGCAGTCTTCCGGGAACGGGACGCACCTTAGCCATACCCTTATGCGGCATCTTCACGTTCGACGCGCAAGATCGCCTTGCGAGCGAACGGATTTATTACGACCGCGCTACGGTGCTGCGACAACTCGGCGTCTTTCACGAACCGGAAACGATTTTGGGACAAATCTTCACCGTTCTGACCCACCCGGTCACGATCGCACGCATCGCCGCCGACCGAATCCGCAAGCGTATCGCACGGCGAGGCTCGAGGTAAAAGAGCGCCGATCAGCGCGTGCCGCCGTTTCGGCATGGGCTAACGTCTCTACGTACGCTTGCGCCGATCGAAAGAGTGGCGCGAGTAAAGCATCGCTCACGCCTTCGGCGCGCCAACGCAGAATTAAGTCGGGGAGCATTCCATAGTGCGCGACGCCGTCGACGTTGATATCCCACACTCGATTGCCACTCGTTGCTCGTGACAAACCACCTGATTGGTAGAGGTCGGCGCCGGTTGGGAGGCAACAGTTTGATGACGTGGCTACGCAAACAAAGGGTGGTACGTGGACACTGGCCAAACGGCAGCGGAAAGCACGGGATGGGGATGGCTTGCTGCCGTCCATCCGGCGGACGTCAACCGATGCTTGGCAAGATGGAGCGCCGCGCTCGCGGCAAGTGCGCCGCTGGAGTATCACGTTCGCCTTCGTCGCGCAGCAGACTCGGTTTTACCGCTGGCCCCGATCACGTCGCAGTTACATCGCGCTGAACTCGCGAATAGAATTGCGGGATTAGCGCGGACTTTAGATGAGGAGGTTCCATTGAACTGGAGCAAATGGATTCGGCAGATCCACCGGTGGCTCGCCATTGTCTTTACGGTGGCCGTCATCATCAACGTCGTCGCCGTGGTAGGGAATAAGTATACTTCCTGGGTGGGCCTCCTGGCGGTGGTTCCGGTGTTCTTGCTCATGTTCACCGGTTGGTACTTGTTCGCGCTGCCGTACGCTACCAAGTTGCGCGAGGCGCCACGCGTTCACCCGTAATTACACTGCGTTTCGTCCGCCGTCAACCGCGAGGATTGCTCCATGAACGAAGCTGGCGTCATCGGAGGCCAGATAGACGATCGCGGCGGCGATTTCGTCGGGTGATGCCGCGCGACCGGCCGGAGCCATGGCGGCAAGTTGATCGACGCCATCGCCCATTACCGCGGTGCCTTCGGTGCGAGTCGGACCCGGGCTGACCGCGTTCACGCGCACGCCGCTCGGGCCAAACTCTCCAGCCCACGCTTTCGTCAATAAATCGATCGCAGCTTTGCTCGAACCGTAGAGTGCGAGACCCTGCATTCCGAACTCGGAAACCATGCTGCTGACGTTGACGATCGCTCCGCTGCCGCGCTGCGCCATCTTTGGCGCGAGCTCGCCGACGAGAACGAACGGCACCTTGACGTTCACGTTGTAGACGCTGTCGAACGTTTCTTCCGTCGTCTCGGCCGTCGTCCCGAACGGAAAGATCCCCGCGTTGTTGATCAAGATGTCGATCTGCGGAGCCGTTTCAAGCGCGTGGCGAACGAGAGTGCGTGCAGAGTCCGCATCGCGAAGATCCGTCGGAACAAAATCGGCGGTTCCACCGTTTTTGCGAATCGTTTCGACAACGTTGGCGCCGCGCGCGGCATCGCGACCGGATATAACGACGCGAGCACCTCGATCCGCGAGCGCGACTGCGGTAGCTTTTCCGATTCCGCTGGTTCCGCCGGTAATGAGCGCCGTCTTCCCGGCGAAGTCCTTGGTAAGCATGTGATCCCCTCTAGGAGATTGGAGTGTTTGCTCCAGTATAGGCCGACAAAATTGGAGTGTCAACTCCAAAATGTGATATACTGGGTCATGAGCTTATCCACCCCCAAAGCCCCGCCGCGCAGCCTCACCCGAAAAGGATTCGCTACCCGCGAGCGCATCGTCTCCGCCGCGGCAGAATTGATCTTTCAGAAAGGCGTAGCGGAAACCACGACGCAGGATGTCTGCGATGCTGCCGGTGTGAGCTTCTCGCAGCTCTACCACTATTTCGATGACAAGATGAAGCTCGTGCGCGCCGTAATCGCGCGCCAAACCGAAACCGTGCTTGGGGCACAGCAACCGTTTCTTGGAAATCTCGATAGCGTTTCGGCCTTACGCGCCTGGCGCGATCATCTCGTGGCGATACAGCGCCATATGGGATGTGAAGGGGGATGCCCGCTCGGCTCGCTCTCATCCGAACTTTCGGAGAAATCTCCGGAGGCCCGCGCAGAACTCGCGACCGGCTTCGCGCGGTGGGAGGATGGCATCCGCTCGGGGTTGCGTGCGATGCACGAACGCGGTGAGTTGCGCGCCGATGCAGATCCGGATCGGCTGGCACTTGCGATGCTTGCGACGCTGCAGGGCGCCTTAATCCTGACGCAGGTGCGCCGCAAAACGGCGCCGCTCGAGGCCGCGCTCGACGCTATGATCGATTATATCGAATCACTTACAGCAACGAGCTAGCCAGCGTTTTCGCCGGTTCCGCGCCGTTTTCGAACACGCCGTATCTTTGGCGCGGCCTCGTTCGTCTTTATCGTATCTACCTAGTGAAAGGAACAGAAGAATCATGAGCATCGGCACGATGAAGACGCCGGCGGTCGTGACCCCGGAAGAGTGGGAGGCTGCTCGACAGCAGCTGCTCGTGAAGGAGAAGGCGTTGACCCGCGCGCGGGACGCTATGGCCGCCGAGCGCCGGCGGATGCCCTGGGTTGCCGTTGAGAAGACGTACGCGTTCGATGGACCAAACGGCAAGTTGAGCTTAGTGGACCTCTTCGAAGGTCGCCGGCAGCTGATCGTCTATCGCGCGTTCCACGAGCCCGGTGTGTTTGGCTGGCCCGACCATGCCTGTCGCGGCTGCTCCCTGGGCGCCGATCAAGTGGCACAGGTCGCGCATCTCAACGCGCGCGATACGACGCTCGCGTTCGTCTCGCGTGCGCCTCAGCCGGATATCGAACGCGTGAAAGCGCGCATGGGCTGGACGATGCCGTGGTACACGATCACCGACGACTTCGATAAGGATTTCGGCGTGGACGAATGGCACGGCACGAACGTGTTCTTCCGCGACGGCGAACGCGTGTATCGCACGTACTTCATCAATAATCGCGGCGACGAAGCGATGGGCGGTACGTGGGCCTATCTCGATATCACGCCGCTCGGGCGGCAAGAGCAGTGGGAAGACTCGCCGGCGGGCTACCCGCAAACCGAGCCGTACAAGTGGTGGAACTGGCACGACGAATACGGTGCTCCCCAATCGCAGAATGCGCGGTGGGGCGAGGTCGTGGACGCTGCGCGGAGTGGAGAGTCATGATGCTCCTTGCGCACATTGCGGGGGCGCCCGTGGAAGAGTTCCTGACGCCGATGGCGAGCGGAACGGTATATGCCATGCTGCTGACGCTCGCAACGATCGCGTCGCGCTTGCGTCCGCGATCGCGTTGACGCTGCGCTATGCACGACGAGACGCGGGCGCTCTTACCCGCCATGATGGAAGCGCGCGATCGCTTCATGGAGCTCGTCGACGAACTTCGTCCCGAGCTCCATCGGTATTGCGCGCGTATGACGGGTTCGGTCTTCGACGGTGAAGACATCGTTCAAGAAACGCTTGCCAAAGCGTATTACGCATTGGGACAGATGATGGAGCCGCCGAACCTGCGCCCGTGGCTCTTCCGCATCGCACATAATACGGCTATGGATTTTCTTAAACGCGCCGAGCGCAAAAACGTGGAACTCGTTTCCGACGTTCCCGAACGTGCCGAAGCCGAGGATGCGGGCATCGATCCGATGCTCGTGGAGGCGGCGCTGGGTGTGTTCGTCGAGCTTCCGGCGATTCAGCGTAGCGCAGTCATTCTCAAGGACGTCCTCGGGCACACGCTCGAAGAGACCGCGGCAACGATGGGCACGACGGTCGGTGCGGTGAAAGCAGCGCTCTCGCGTGCACGAGCGAACATCGCGCACGTCTCGCCCGCCGCCGTCGCGCACCGCGGACAACCGGCATCGCCACAAGAGCGGGCAATGTTGCGCCGGTATGTGGATCTCTTCAACGATCGCAACTGGGACGGTCTTCGTGCGCTGCTTAGCGAGGAAGCGCAGCTCGACATCGTTTCGCGCGTGCAGCAGCGCGCGATCAGCGCGGGCTACTACGATCGCTACGCCGAGATCCTCAAGAGCGAAGACATTCGCGCCGAGGCGGGCTTTGTTGACGGCGTCCCGGCAATTGCGATGTTCCGTCCGGCATCCAGCGCCGAGCCGGCGTACTTCATCCTACTCGAATCGCGTGACGGCCGTCTCTCGCTCGTGCGCGATTTCCGCTATATCTCGTATATCGCGGCCGATGCACGATTCTCGAAGACGCCGTGATTACCGCGTCGCCGAAACGGCCAAATCATCGATTTAGCGCGATTCTGGCTCCTGACTCGCCGTGGCCACAACGCAGGGCCCCCTGATTCAGTGTGGGTCGGCAGCCTAGCGTCCGCGGACCCTTTTCTCTTTCACGCCAGCGTCGAAAAATGTAACGCTAAGGGTGAAGAGGGCATCTCGTGCCGACCGACCCGATCTCGACCTCTATCTCGCCAAACAGTCGTGCGCTGTCGCCGGCCGCGCCTCTGGCTTTGCTCGCAGATCAGGAAATCAGCCCGAGTTCGAGCTCGACCGCGATCTCACAAACCTACGGTTTTGCACCAGCGCCCGTCATGCGACCGGCCACAGCGCTCGTTTTGCGCGTCCCGCATCGGGGCGACAAAAATCTTGATACCGTTACGAAGGTTAGCGAGATCTTTGCGGCCTCATTCACGCATGAGGAGTCTCTCGGTCATTTGATCGACGAGTACGCCTAGAGGAGAACCGCTTCGCTCTTCCGCCTGGCGTGATTGCACTCGACGAGTAGCGCTACTGGCCCAAATACAACTCGGCTCCGAATATAGTTTGCCTCGCGCCTCCGCCCAGGTTCCAATTTGGTTGGGGTCGGTCGCAAGGTCAGTATCCGAATGCACCCCAGCGCCACTAAGTTAACGCGTTAGCAAGTTGCGATTTGCCGATCGAGTTACGCATTGCGCGCTCCATTACTAAACGCCGAGGAGTTGCTCGCAGTCGACGATAATTATATAACTTAAAAGCCACCGAACCGACGGCGATAAGCAAACAGACACTAGCTTGACTGCTCTCTAATCGCCGCTTGGCTCAGGCCTACGGAGAGTCTGTAATATGTTTTTTGACTCTTTGAAATCGCGATTCCGCTCCTTCGGAGCGACAACGGGCTCAGGAATTCAGCCACAGGACGATGCCGAGTGCGAGGACGTGGACAACGAAGAATCTCGGAACGAGGAACCGCACAAAACCTTTCCCATTTCGAGTCACCTCAGAAACATGATCGCCGACATGGAAGCCTCCGACGCTGAATACAACGCGCGACGATTTGCGCGCGAAATTTGGAAAAGGATTGAAAACGAGCCGCAGGAGGTTGCCGATGTGCAAGCCGCCGCGAAAACCGCGGACGCCGCGGGGGAAGCCGAAGTACCTTCGATGGACCTAACCAAGGTTGAGGTCGCGAAACCGGACGAGGCTCCAACCGACGCCGCGCCGGCCGACGAATTCTTGAGCGAAGCGCAACAATTTGCCGCGGAGCAACGTAAAGCCGCGGAGGCATTGCTACTCGAGGCATGTATGCTCGAACAGCGGCTCGCCGTGGAAGCAAAGGCGGAGCGCGCCGCGCGCGAATATTCGGCCGCGAAAGAAAAGGCCCGCGACACCGCAGCCTTGGAGCAGCAAGCACGAGAGCTGGCGGCCGTGTTTGCGGCGAGTCACGTAAGCGTCCGCGCCGAGCGAGAAGAGGCCGAGTCCGCGCTGCACGCGCTTGAACAACGTGTGGCCGAATGCCTCGCAAGAGAGGCCGCTGCGGAACGCGAAGCTTCCGACGCGACAGCGCAGTTAGCGGCGTGTCAAGCTGCACGCGAGGCCGCTGAAAGCGAAGTAGAAACTGCCGCAGAGCGCGCCCAAGCGTTGAGGGACGCTCTGCCGACGCCGAGTGCCGATTTTGTTGGAATGAGCGATGTACAAACGCTTGCGGCACGCATCGCCGAGAAAGCATCTGCATTGAAGCGTAGCTCATATACAGGAGTCGTTGATTCGGCCAAAACCGGGCTGCTTAGCTAGCTTCTGGATGCACGGGGTCGTTTTCGTCGAGTGCGAGCGCGATTGCAGCCGCCGGTGTAAGCGCAGCGCCAATTGCGCTTCGCCGTGTAAGTTCATCGGGAGCGAGTCCGTCGCGCAGGAGTGCGATGAGGCGGTCGTGCGTCGTCGTCTCGGTGAACTCGCGTGGGAGTCCGTGGCCAAGGAACTCGGCATCGGCATAGCCTTCGAGTGTCGCGGCATGCACAAGATCGCCGCGCAGCGCGTAGACCAGCGCCAGGTGTTCCATCGCAATCGCGACGTGGGCATGGCGCGGCTCGCGCGCAGCGCGGATCTCGATCGCCTCACGAGCCGCTGCACTTGCTCCTGAAAGGTCGTCCACCGCAGCGAGATAGCCCGCGAGATTCTCGAGAAGATGGGCAAGCGTACCTTTATCGGCACCAGCGCGCGCCGTTGGAAGCGTCTCGCGAACAACCGCAATCGCCCGCTGCGTCTGACCTCGTACGTTTTCGGTCTCGGCAAGGTTGACCACCGCAGCGTGCTCTCCCTGAGTGTTTCCGAGCGAGCGGTGCTCCTTGCGGAGCTGTTCGTACATGCGCACTGCCGTCTCACTATCGCCGCGAAAATGGCTCAAGAGTGCACGTGTGCCAAGCAGCAGAATGCGAAGGTGGGCCGAGGTTCCCGGGATCGCCTCGGCTTGCGCTACGGCGATCTCCGCGTCGTCAAAACGACAAAGGAATACGGCCATGTGCGCATGCTGCCGCAATGCCCGAGCGAGCGACGAGCCGTCACCACTTGTTCGTGCGTGCTCGACGGCCTCGCTCGCCAGCTCCAATGCGCGAACCTTGTGTCCCGAATCGCTGAGCAAATACGAGAGCGTAGTTGAGAGGCGAGCGCGGAGCCGCGACGCACCCATCGGAAGCGACGCAAGATACGCTTCGCATCGTGCTATCCCTTCAGCCTCGAGTCCGACGGCGTCCCAACTCCGGTGTATGTTGGCGAGTAACTCACCGCCATCGATGAGCTCGGATCGCCCTAACGCACCGTCGAGCGCCGAACGCACGTCCTCCAATTCGGTCTGCAGCGCCGCAACAAGTTCAGCCTGACGTGCGGTCTGCTCCCACTGTTCCCACAGTTCCGCGAAGCGGTCGCGCAAGTAGTGCAGATGGCGTCGCGCAGCGAGATCACGTTCCGTCGCATCGTTGAGTTTCTCGCAGGCGTAGGCGCGCGTCGATTCGAGCAATCGGTAGCGCACCGCCTCGCCGTGCGGTTCGGCGAGCACCAGCGACTTATCGACCAGCGACGCCAGCAGGTCGAACACGTCGAGTTCATCCAGATCTTCGCCGCTCCCGACCGCGACGGCTCCCTCGAACGTGAATCCGTTGACGAAGATTCCTAACCTGCGGAACAGCGTGCGCTCGCGCTCGTCTAGCAGGTCGTGACTCCAGTCGATCAGCGCGCGGAGCGTCTGTTGCCGGGGCAACACATCGCGACGGCCGCCGGTAAGCACGCGAAACCGCTCGTCGAGGCGTTCGCGCAGCTGTCGCGGGCTGAGCATCTTCACCCGCGACGACGCCAGCTCGATTGCCAGCGGAATGCCGTCTAATCGCCGGCAGATGTCGGCGACGATCGGCGCGTTATCGTCGGTTAGCGCAAATTTCTTGTCCACGGTCAGCGCTCGATCGGCGAATAATGCAACGGCCGCGGACAGCTCGAGCGAGGGCAGGCGGTACGTCTCTTCACCTTCGATGCCCAAACCTTGGCGGCTCGAGGCGAGGACTTTGACTTTCGGACAATGGTGCAAGACTGCTGCGAGCATGCGCGCTGTAGGATCGAGTAGATGTTCGCAGTTATCGAATACGAGCAACGTGTGCTTTTCCTTGAGCACACGAACCAGGTTCTCCACCGGATCGCCCTCGGACGCGAGCGTGAGCCCAAGCACCTGCGCGACGTTTGTGGGAATATAGTCGCCGCTGGTAAGGGGAGCGAGTTCGACGAACCATACGCCGTCAGCGCAGTCGTCTAGTAAATTCGCCGCGACCTGCAATGACGTGCGGGTCTTGCCCACGCCACCGGCGCCGGTCAACGTAACGAGCCGGTGCCTTTCGACCAGCGTGGTGACCTCGGCAATTTCTGTTTCACGACCGACAAACGAGGTGAGCTGCAGCGGAAGGTTGTTCGCAAACGCCCCAAGTGAGCGCAGCGGCGGGAAGTCTCCAACCAGATCCGGTGCGAGCAGTTGATAGACGCGTTCCGGCCGCGCGAGGTCTTTAAGTCGGTGCTCGCCGAGATCGCGTAGGGTTGCACAGTGTGGGAGCGCGCCTTGCACGAGATCGGTGGCGACACCCGAGACGAGGACTTGACCCCCATGACCGATGGCGAGAAGGCGCGCAACACGATTGACGGTCGGACCGAAATAATCGCCGTCGCGCTCCTCGGCATTCCCGGTGTGCAGCGCCATGCGCACGCGCATGCCCTCGACTGCCGAAAAATCTTCGGCCGCGAGCGCGCATTGGGTGTCTAGCGCCGCAACGATCGCATCTGCCGCGTTTGCGAACGCGGCGCAGAATGCATCGCCCATTGTCTTAAAGACGTACGCACCACGCGCTTCGAGCGTTGCGCGCATCAGCGTATCGTGACGCGCGAGCGCAGCGGACATTGCGCCGCGATTCTGCTCCCAGCGTGCAGTACTGCCTTCGATATCGGAAAACAGAAAAGTGACCGTGCCGGTAGGGCGAGCCGAGGCCGGCGCCCTCGATTTCGCGCGAGTCGCCACGCGTAGGGCTTCGCCCTAAGGCTGCTCCGCTCCGCCGAATCCCTGCGGCTGCCGTAGACCCCTCGCCGCTCGGATGAGCACTCTCGAAGGCAACGCCGTCGTGGTAGGATGGTGCGCATGGACTCATTGGACTTGCGTATGCGTCCGCCGCGAAGTTGCTACCTCGAACTCGACGGGCTCATGTTCATGCCGCGCACCATCGATAAACTGCGCGCGCAACTACCGGGCGGTCATCCCGGGGAGTACTTCATCAGCGGAAAAATCAAAGGCATGTCGGCCTACTTGCTGGAGCGGCTCGGAATCGCGCAAGCCGATTTGCTCGAAGCGATCCGCGTGGCAGATAGCGATGAGGACGTGGCGGCGTGGCTGCGCGAGCGGACGGATGCGTCGCAGTACTCCGCGATCAACGCAACGCTGCGCCGCATTAGGCCCAAACACGCGGAAGACGAAGCGTATTTCCGAGAACTCTATGCCGGAACGCTCGCGGAGCATCCCGAGCTCGAATTCATCGTGGACATCATCGACGCCGACGACCGGCGCCTCTTCGCTACATCGAGTCGGGAGCCGTAACGCGTAGGCATCGTGGCGCCCGCAGATCTACATGAGGGCGCGCAGCCGCGGGTCGTATCTTTCCGCTTTGTACGAGATGCTCCCAAGCGGAGAGCTCTTTCAGTTGACGTATCAAACCGAAAGAGCAAGCTATGCGTGGGACATGAGCAAACGCACCTTGCTTGTGCCCGGAGCGGAAACGGCGATCCCGTTCCAGCAGTACAGTCTCTTCAGCCGATGGTTTGCCAAAGGAAGCCGTCTTTTACTGACAGTTAATGTCAACAAGAATCCCTTCGCCGAGCTCAATTACGGCACGGGCAAAGACGTCAGCGTCGAAGGCATCCACGACGCCGGTACGCCAATGGAGGTCCAGTGGCTCACGAACAGCTTCATCAGAGTCCGGCTGTCGCAATAGTTCTAGCACACCGCGTTGAGCAGTAGCCGGCACCACGCGTCGAGGAGCCAGGCTGCGAAGGCTTCGTCGCTCCAGCCACGTTCGACCACCAGCATCGTGTAGTATTCAGGGCCATTCATGCTCCAAATGACATCGGCTATTTGCTCGACGCCGATGTCGTTGCGCAACTCGCCGGTCGAAAGAAGTTCTTTTGCAAAGAGGCGCATGTTGGCGGCGCGCCGCTTCGAAATGCTGAGCCACAGGCTCGCGAGTGCCGGCTCCGCGTCGGCAGCGGCTTTCAATACGGAGTGAAGCGGGGCGAGGCGCGGGGCGATGCGGCCGATCGCCTCAGCGTAAATGCGCAGCTTATCGCGGGCGCCTCGAGCGGAACCGATCGCAATCACGTAGTCGCGGTTTTCTGCGGCAATGGCCTCGTCGGCACCTGAAATGGCGGATTCTACCAGTAAAGCGAACAGATCGGTCTTCCGTCCCACGCTCGCGTATACCGTGTCGAGCGAAACGCGTGCACTGCTTGCAACCGCGTTCATCGTTGTTGCGGTGAAGCCGTTCCGCAGAAATAGATCGCGCGCCGCCTTCAGGATCGCGTGTCGAGTGCGCGCGGCGGCGGCTGTGCGAAGCTCTGAACGATAGGATCGGCGCTTGACAGATCGTGGCATGTGCGTTACAGTACGCCATATTCGTCCTAACAACCTTCGGATGAATATGGAGGTTAGAATGCCGTACGCATATACGCAAGACGTGCCGATCGACGAGACGCTTTACCGCAAAATCATCGAGAGGCTCGGACCTGCTCCACTCCAGGGACTGATCCTCCACCTCGTCGTCAGGCGCGCGGAGGGCGGCCTGCGATACATCGACGTTTGGGAATCGCCGCAGGCCTGTGAACGCGCCTTTGACGAGCGGATCCATCCGGCCGTCTACGGCGTCTTTTCAGAGACCGGATTTACTCCGGCCGGTGGGCCGCAGAAGGAACCGCTCGACGTCGTCGACCTCACCTGCGGTTCGGCAATCCCGGCCTTATGATGTCTCTTCAGGGCCCTCGTCGAGCTCGTCATTTGTAAGCGCGCGACCGCCAACGCCGAGGCCGCCGTCCACCGAGTTAAAGATCTGAACGATCACACGATCGCGGATCGTGGGATCGGATGATAGGTCGACGACAGCGTCGGTGGCGTCGGCAATGAATCGACGGCGGCGACGAAATGACCCCAGAGCAATTGCGGGAACCGCCACGTCGATATGAACGCTCGACGTTTGCCGGCCGCCCATCGTCATTCGGCCGGCGGGCGCGACGTGCAGCGTAACTCCGACCATCGATGCAACCGCCTCGTTGTCTGTCGCATCGGTCGCAGCAAGTAAAGCGGCGAAGACCCTCGCCATGATCGCTTGCTCGGCTGCGGCATCAAAGACGCCCGTGGAAGCAACAATCGAAACGGCCATCGAAGTGAATTCCTTTACATAACGGTCGTGATGTATGAGCTACGATACATAACGATCGTTACCTTTGTCAAGTACGCGCGAATATGATACAACGGTCGTATATGGCACGTGTTACCACAGAGGCGAAGGAAGAGACCCGCCGGCGCCTCTTGCATGCCGCCGGCCGCGGCTTCCGAATGCACGGCTATGGCGGACTCGGAGTCGACACGATCGCAGAAGATGCCGGCGTAACCTCGGGCGCCTTTTACACGCACTTCCGTTCGAAAGCAGCGATCTTCCGCGCAACGCTGGGCGAAGGCCTCGGGCAGTTGCGCACCGGGCTTGGCATTTTTCAGCGGCGATACGGCGCGCGGTGGCTGCGGCGCTTTGCCACATGGTATCTTAGCGCGGAGCGCCGCACCGATCTCGCCGGTTCGTGTGCGTTACCGTCGCTCACTCTCGAGGCAGCCCGCTCCGACGATGCAACGCGCAAAGAGTATGACGACGAATTGCGTGCAATCGCGCAGGAGCTCCGCAACGGATTGCACGGAGAGCGAAAGGACGATCGGGCCCTGGCGATCCTTGCGCTTCTGTGCGGGGGCATGTCGATGGCTCACGCAATTCGTGATCCCAAGCTCGGCGCACGGATTTCACGCGCTGTCGTCGACGCGGCAACCGCAATCGCAAGACCGCTCCGCTAGTGCGACGCTAGCGCGACGCTAGCATAAGCTGTTCAAGGCTCGGCGCGTTCTTGTATCTTCCGGTTGACCAGCAGGACGCACGTACGTCGCGCGATAAATCGTGTCGCCGGCTACGTAGAGCGTATCATCGATGTGAATCGGCGGATCGTCTTCAGGTTTGTCGTATGACAAGAACCAACCAGGACGTGTGCCGTTGCAGACTTTTTCGGGTCTGCTGGCGTATAGCTTGTCGCCTTCACCGCGAATGTTCGTAACGACATCCTCAACGGCGTCTCGCAGCGAAGGCCGGCGTTCGTATGCCGTTACTTGCCGTTGCCACAGAAACACGCGAGGTACGAATTCGGCGGTCTGCCTCTTCCAGTCCAGCCATAACACCGCGTTCTGCGCGCCTTCGTTGCCAATGTCTTGCTTCGACCAGCCGGATGGCAGGGACAGTGATGGCGTTTCCGTCTGCGCCGGCGCGGCCCGATGCGCCTGCGGCGGGGATCTCGGCAGTTGCCGCTTGAGAACGGCTTGACGCTCGATGCGGATGGACGTAGCTGAAGTGACGAACCTCTCGCGCGGCTCCGCCTTGAGCGCGATGTAGAGCGCAAGGCCGGCATACCACGCTACGCCGGTCCATACAACGATATTGAGCATCGCAGACGCGACGAAAGAGCAAACGACTCTTGCCCGCGCGCTACGCTGATACGCATCGCGTTCACAGATCATCTTGTGGGGAGCCGTACGTGCGCACTGTACGTCGCACGGGCCTGGTTATTCGTCTAGTTTGCTAGAGAAACGTTCTTGATGTAGAGACCGGCGGGCGTTGGGCCGGGGTTCGGCCCGGGGTTCGTCGGCGTGTCGACAAAGCTGCTGCCGGCGAGGTTGGCAGATCCGACCACGTAGATACTGTAGCCCGAGCCCGCGCCGGACATACTGACGTTGGCGGACGGAGCGTAAATCAGGCCGTTGTACGTACCGGATGTTCCGGAGAAGCTCGATGCACTTGAATTATCGGTTGGTTGGAAGTAGAGGACTCCGGAGACCGCTGCATTCGTGCAGGACGTGGTGCAGGCCGTGAGCTCGTCCGTGGCTCCGCTCGATGAAAAGCCACCACTCTCTTGATAAATCGTGACGCCGGTTCCGTGGATCGATCCACCCGCGTCGGAAACATCTCCCGAGAAAACGTAGAGCCCGGGAGCCAGGGTCAGATCGACACCGGTCAAGGAAAGTCCGCCGTAACTGCCTGGCGTAAGAGCGAGGGAGCCGCCGCTCTGGCTCTTCGAATCGGGCTCATTCATGCATCCCGGCATAGACGATGAAGCCGTAGAGCTCGATTGCGGATTGTCTGTGAAATATTGGCACCCCGTGATGAGCGCACACGGGTTTGGCGCGGGGAGCATCTTCGAGGGTTGAGCTCCACTGAACGTTGTGCCACTCTCGGTTATCGAGCCGCCATAGCCAACGTTGCCGGCGTTGATCGTGCCGCCGGATGTAGTTATGGACCCGTTAACGAGTATGCTGCAGCCAGGTGCGCTAATACTTGTGCCTGCCGAAGACAGGTTACCATTTACAAAGACACACCCAGGAGGCGCGCTAGTGCTCGACTTAACTACCGCCGTCGCCGTCGTCGCCATCGCTCCACTGAAGCCGAATATTCTTGAGAACCAGGTAGCGGTCTTCGAAGAGACATTCACCTGAACGGCGCAGTTGTCGCCCGAGAATGGTCCACTCGCGGGCGTACCCGCCGTCACGCTCACCGAGCCGGCGCCGTCCTTGTAGCCATTGGCTGCAGCGTCATTCTGTGCGGCTGTCTGAACGGCGGCCTGATCGGGGCAAGTGTTGTTAGCAAGGAGGGCCTGAGCGCCCGCGATGGCCGCAGCGTCGGTTGCCGATTGTTGCTGCCGCTGCTGGTACTGGTAGTATCCCAGATCCACGGCCATACCGGCGAATCCCATAAGGACCGTCATGGTAATCGCCATAAAGGGAAGGACCTGGCCCCGTTCCCGAACCGATGCGCTCATCTGGTGCCTCCAAAGGTTTAGTCTCCCGGCTCAACTAGCGTACGGTTGGTTGGAGGTTGGGTGAAAGAGCACTCGGTCTGCGGATAAGGACCTACCGACCCACCCCAAATTAGGGATTGCTGCGGCCCATCGAATAGAACTCGGCGTTCGGGCGCATGTCCATGACGCCGGCCATCCGATTGGAGAAGCCGAAAAACGCGGCGATCGCCGCGATGTCCCAGATATCGTCGTCGGAGAAGCCTTGAGCGCGCAAATCCCCGATGTCGTCGTCCGTCGCCGCGAAGCCAGGTTCGTTCACATACGACGCAAACGCGAGGATCGCGCGCAGACGCGGCCCTAGGTCCGCGGTTTTCCAATTGTTCGCGATCTGGTCGGCAAGGATTGGGTCTTTGCCCAAAATGCGTAACGCAGCGCCGTGCGCCGTAATGCAATACTGACAGCGATTCTCGCTCGAGACGGCTACGACGATGGCCTCACGTTCGGCCCGCGTGAGTCCGCCGGGACCTTTCATCAAGACGTCGTGGTAGGCCATAAACGCGCGGAAGTGTTCGGGACGGCGTGCGTACGCGCGAAACACGTTGGGCACGAAGCCGATCTTCTGTCGATTCGTTTCGTAGACGTCGCGAATATCGTCGGGGAGTTCGGCTTCTGACGGCTCACCGAACCGAGATGCGGAGAACGTACGACTCATGCCGGCGCCTTCGCGCGCGTTTTGTTGCGACCCTACGGCACGTTACGCTTGGCGCCGTCGAAAGCACGGCGTCTCCGCTCGGTCGCTGGACCGTCACAAGCACACGAACAACAGTCTAAACCGGCATGTAGTCGTTCATTTCGAACGTCAAATGTTCGGGCGAAAGCGCGTGCAGAAAATCCAACGCGTCGAATGCCTCGCCGAGTGCTAGGCTTCCCGTTCTCTTGAACTCGCCGGCACGCAGGCGTGAAGCGGCTTCGACGACAAGCGGCGCCGTAAACGCGTAGATGTCGCGACCGCGCGCGATCGAGCGACGCTCGGCAATGCCATTCCGAACGATCGCCTCCATCAGGAAAAGCTGCTTTGACCGACCCCTCTCGTCGTCCGCGGTGGGTCCGGGAGTGGCGGGATCGCGTACATCGCGCAACGGCGCTTCGTTGAGATAATGGCGGATGTTCGAAACGCGCAAGTGGCGCGCAATCACGATCGTCTCGCTAAACGGCAGCTCGACCGCATCCTGTGCTCCAAACGGTTCCGGAAAGGCACGTTGCGTCGGTGTCGACGGTGTGCGCAGCGGCTCCAAACGTCCTTGCGAGAGCACGAGCCGCGGCGAAGTGTTTCGTTGTCCGGTTCGCCGAGTGCCGGTAGTCGGCCACCAGCGATCCAACGCCGTTAGGATCTCAATGTCGTCCGCTTCGGTCCAGTCTCCCATCGAGACCGTAGCCAAGAGATCCGCTAAGCCTCCATAGAACCCGGCAGCCGGAATTACGATAACGTCGCGCTCACGTGCCGGTATGTGGAATCGCTCGAACGTCGAACGCGCGCTCTCCTGTTCAGCGGTAACATCCAAATAGTGAACGCGCATCCGCAACGCAGCGTCAATAAGTTGCCGTGCCGTATCAAGAAACGGCCCCGCGCAATTGATCACCACGGAAGCGCCGCCGAGAGCGAGATCCAGCGACGCCGGATCGTCCATGGTGGAGACCGTGGTCGTGACACCGCGATCCTGAAATCCGCACGCGGCGAGAGCGGCTGCGTCTCTGCCGACGGCCTGGGTTGCAAGCCCTCGGCGGAGCAGTTCGGAAACGACAAATCTCCCAGTATGGCCAGTGGCTCCAAAGACGGCTATCACGGCCTCTCTCCTAACTACAGACCGGTCTGTCTTGTTGTTGCAGAGTAACAGACAGGTCTGTATCATGTCAATCAGACATGGACACGCGGGAGCGAATCCTCGAAACGGCGTCGGACCTGTTCTATCGCGAGGGCGCACACGCCGTCGGGGTCGATCGGGTTGTCGAGCAAGCCGGTGTGGCCAAGACGAGCCTCTACCGCTACTTTCGCACGAAAGACGATCTTATAGCGGCATTCCTTGAACGAGAGGATCGGGCGTTCTGGGCACGCTGGGACGGCGTGGCGCAACAACACCGGGGAGACGCCCGGGCGGAACTCGATGCGCAGATGGAATGGATTGGCGAGCGCGTGGTTCGACAAAACTACCGCGGCTGTCCGCAGTTGAACATGGCTGCCGAGTTCCCCGATTCGGATCATCCGGCGCGCATTATTGCGGCTTCGCATAAGAGAGAGTTACGCCGCCGTCTCAAAGATCTCGCCGAGCGCCTGCAGGCGCGTCATCCCGATGAGTTGGCTGCGCAGTTGGCCCTGCTGATCAACGGCGCATTTGTCAGTTCGCAAGTGTTCGCGATCGATGAAGCAACGCCGGTCCTGCTTGCAGCCTCACACGCGCTGATCGGCGCGGCGAGGAATTCATCGAAGTAGTCTTTCAGATTCTATCTGTAAAGATTCAGCAAAGCTTTGGCCAAGTTCATAAGCGTAATTGATTAAGAACCCGATGAGAGTAGCCGTAGGGGTGCGTGCTAAGGTGTGGCACCGAGGAGTGGTTCTCCTATGTTTAATATCGACGCGAGGCTACCGCATCGGCGGTTCAATCTATCCTCAATAGCCGAAGACATGGGTCTTGGGGGACAGCGAGAGCGCGTAGAAAACACGCCTTCTAAACTGGCGTCCCCGCCGAGTACCATAAACGCAAACCATTGCGACGAGAACCTCGCCGATGCCCTCGCTGAGGCGCAGCGACGCGTCGTCGAGCAGCGGATGGCCGCCGAAGCGTTGTTGCTCGAAGCACGCGCTCTCGAAGAACAGCTTCTCACTGAAGCGAGCGCGGCACACGCGGCGCGTCAACGTGCAAGAGAAACGGCAGCTCTCGCGAGCCAGGCGGCTGCAGCGGAAGAAGACGCGCGCAAACGAGCGCTGGCCGCAGCGGAACAGTATACGGTAAATCGTCTCGCGTCGGAATCCGCGACCGCGCAGATTGTGGAACTGAAGCGGCGCCTGGAGGAAGCATTACGGGTCGCTGCGGACTCAGCAGCGATGGCGATTGCAGCGAAGCAGGAAGAAGCCGACGCTGCAGCGCGAGTTGCGGAATGTCAGGCGGCACGTGAAGCAGCGGAGCGGGAAGCGCAGGCGGCGCGAATTGAGGCGAAAGCCTTTGGGAACGGTTCGCCGAACGCGGCGCTATCCGCGGCCGGCATCGAGGAAGTGCGAGCGCTTACGGCGCGTATCGCGGAACTCAAACGCACGAGCTCAGTGCCTTCTTAGGGCGGTAAGCGGGCGCGTTTCGTCGGCCCATCTCTGCGACGTCACGCAAGACGTCTTGGAATCATTATGAGACGTATGCGTGCAGCAGTGCTCGGGATACTCATCGCATTCTCGACCAGCCCCGCCGTTGCGCGTGGCCAACAGTACCCCACGCCGTCGCCCGCTCCGTCCGCCACACCGATCGCGCGACAAGCGCTTTCCGATGCGTGGTGGACTGGACCGATGCTTGCACCGAGTGCGGGAACGCTACCCCAGGGGCATGTGCTGGTCGAGCCCTACCTATTTGACGTGATCCAGTACGGAAGCTACGATCGCAACGGCGCGCTCACCGGAGCAACCCACTCGAATGGTTTCGGATCGCTCACCTACGTTATCTATGGCTTAACGAATCGACTGAGCGTCGGACTCATACCAACCGCAGGCTTCAACACCGTCAGCGGCGGACCCAACAGCGGCGGAATAGGTCTTGGCGACATTGGCGTTCTCGCGCAGTACCGTCTTGCGCAATATCAGCTCGGGCAATGGATGCCGACAACCTCGATCGCGGTTCAGGAAACCGTTCCGATCGGGCGATACGACAACCTAGGCGATCGTCCAAGCAACGGGCTGGGCGGCGGCGTGTACAGCACAAAGGTTTCGCTCTATACGCAAACCTATGCCTGGATGCCGAACGGCCGCATCCTACGCTTGCGGCTGAATCTGTCGCAGACGTTCTCCGGTAGCGCGCCTGTGGCGGGAGTTAGCGTGTACGGCACGGCCAACGGTTTTGAAGGATCGGTGCAGGTGGGAAACACTACCACTATCGATGCAGCCGGCGAATACAGCATCACACGAAATTGGGTCTTTGCGTCAGACCTCGTCTACGGATACGACGGAAACACGCGCGTCAGCGGAAACAACGGCATCAGCAACCTCGGCCAGAGCCATTCGTTTGCATTTGCACCGGCGATCGAATACAACTGGACGGCGAACGCCGGCATTCTCTTCGGCGTGCGGCTCTTTCCAGCCGGTCGCAACACGCCCGCTTCAATTACTCCCGCGATCGCGGTCAATATGGTGCGTTGAAAGAGCGAAGCGATGGACTTAGACCTTCACGGTAAGACTGCGCTGATTACCGGCTCGACGGCCGGAATCGGCCATGCCGCGGCCATGGGATTGGCGGGAGCGGGAGCAAGCGTCATCGTCACGGGTCGCACCCAGTCACGCGTAGATGGGGCAATCCAATCAATCAATAAGTGCGATCCCGGCTCGAAGGTCACCGGTTTTGCCGGTGACCTGGCAACAGCCGAAGGAACGAAGAGTCTTGTCGAACGATTCCCGCACGTCGACGTTCTCGTCAACAATTTAGGCATCTTTGAGCCGGTCGACTTTGAAAAGATTTCGGACGCAGACTGGCTGCGCTTCTTCGAAACGAACGTGCTCAGTGGTGTGAGGTTGAGTCGGGCGTATTTGCCTGGGATGAAGGAACGTGATTGGGGACGGATCGTCTTTGTATCGAGTGAATCAGGGTTGCAGATCCCGGTCGAAATGATTCACTATGGCGTGACAAAAACTGCGCAGATCGCGTTGGCTCGTGGTCTCGCGGAGAGCGTAGCCGGAACGGGTATTACCGTAAACAGCGTGCTTCCCGGCCCGACGAGATCCGAAGGAGTTGGGACGTTCGTGTCGCGGCTCGCCGATGAACAGGGTCTGACGTTCGAGCAGATGGAAGCCGCGTTTTTCCGCACCGCGCGACCGACATCGATCATCAGACGATTTGCGACGCCGCAAGAAGTTGCCAACATGATCGTCTACGTTTGCTCGCCGGCAGCCTCGGCCACCACCGGTGCAGCGCTGCGCGTGGACGGCGGCGTGGTGCGCGCGATTCCGTAAGAACACGCGTCCGCAGTAGAGGTGCGACCCTGCGCCGGACGGAAGGCCAAGATCAAGGGTGACGGCTCTTGTGTGGAGTCGTTCTTTGTGCTTTGGGGGCAAAGTGATGCTGGTAACCGCACGAGTTTGCATCCTTCTTCTCATCACTCTAGCATTGGCTGCGTGCGCGCAAGGGCATCAAGGCGTCGTGCGCACGTACTATATCGCCGCCGATGACGTGGATTGGAACTACATGCCCGGCGGCCGCGACGGCATGATGGGCATGGCGCCCGCGGGCTATGCGAAAGCCTTTGCAACGCGCAGCGTGCATAGTCTCGGCTCCGTCTATCGCAAAGCGATATATCGCGAATATACCGATGCGACGTTCACGCACCGCAAGCCGCGGCCGGCGCAGGATGGGTATCTCGGACTCATCGGTCCGATCTTGCACGCCGAAGTCGGCGACACGATCAAGGTCGTCTTTCGCAATCACGGCACCCATCCGTACAGCATGCACCCGCACGGCGTGCTTTACCAGAAGGCCGACGAGGGATCGCCATATGCCGACGGCGTTGCCGATTCGGCGAAGCCCGGCGATTCGGTGCCTCCGGGTGGGACCTACACTTACATCTGGCAAGTGCCGGAGCGCGCGGGTCCGGGGCCTAACGATCCCAGTTCCATCGCATGGTTGTATCACTCGCACGTGAACGAGCGCCAAGACGTCAATTCCGGGCTTCTTGGCGCGATCATCGTCACTCGTCGCGGGATGGCGCGCCCCGACGGAACGCCGAAGGATGTGGACCGCGAGTTCGTCGAGTTCTTCGAAATATTCGACGAGAACGAAAGCCTGTTCATCAAAAACAATATCAAGCGATTCGCGCTCGATCCGAAAAAGTACGACAAGTACAGTGCCGTACCGGTCGATCCACGGCAGGGAAACTACGACCCCCTCATCGGCGTCGGCGCAGGCCCCTTGAACTTTCGCGACACGATCAACGGCTATCAATTTGCCGACGGACCAATGGCGACGATGAAGATTGGCGATCGCGTGCGCTGGTACGTCATGACGCTCGGGGAAGGCTTCAACTTCCATACACCCCACTGGCACGGTAATACCGTGATGGTCAACGGCGCGCGAACCGACGTCCTCTCACTCGCTCCCGCGCAAATGATCACGGCGGATATGGTTGCGGACAATCCGGGAATTTGGCTGCTGCACTGTCACGTGAGCGATCACATGGAAGGCGGGATGGCCGCGCTGTACGAGGTTCTCCCCCTGAGCCCTTGACTAGTCAACTAGTACTATTATAATAGGCTCAATGATTGCCATGAGAACTCTGGCGGTGGCGCTGCTCGTCGTAGCGCTCGCTGCCGGCGCGCCGCAACCGCATCGCGATGGACGACATGACTTCGATTTTGAAATTGGGACGTGGAACATTACGGTGCACCGCTTGCTGCATCCACTCACGAACTCCAACGTCTGGGTAAGCCCCACGGGGTACGTGCACATCGTGCAAAAGGTCTGGGATGGAGGCGCAAGTCTCGCGTAGCTCGAGGTTCGCACGCCAAAGCCGCATTTTCTCGGCTTGATGTTGCGCATGTACAATCCGCAATCGCACGAGTGGAGCGTGTACTGGGGCGACGCGGAAACGGGTTCGCTAAGCGCGCCGCTTGTCGGCCACTTCAGCAACGGGCGCGGCGAATTCTTTGGCCACGACACCTATAACGGTAAGCCGATTTTGGTTCGCGTCGTCTATTCGGATATCACCGCAAATTCGTTTCACACCCAGCAATCCTTTTCGGCCGACGGCGGCAGAACGTGGCAACCCAATCTCGAGCAGGACTTCACGCGAATAAAATGACCGCCTCCTTGTCATCCCGAGCGTAGGTGCGCAGCGCCGAAGTCGAGGGACGCATCGCAACTTTGCGTTGCATCGGTCCCTCGACTACGCTCACTGCGTTCGCTACGCTCGGGATGACAAGCGGTGAGGGCATTTTGTCATCCCGAGCGTAGGTGCGCAGCACCGAAGTCGAGGGACGCATCGCAACTTTGCGTTGCATCGGTCCCTCGACTACGCTCACTGCGTTCGCTACGCTCGGGATGACAAGGGATGCGGTCCCTCGACTGCGCTCACTGCGTTCGCTACGCTCGGGATGACAAGCGGTGAGGGCATTTTGTCATCCCGAGCGTAGGTGCGCAGCACCGAAGTCGAGGGACGCATCGCAACTTTGCCTTGCATCGGTCCCTCGTCTTCGCGCACTTCGTTCGCTACGCTCGGGATGACAAGGGATGCGGTCCCTCGACTACGCTCACTTCGTTCGCTACGCTCGGGATGACGGGGGATGCGGTCCCTCGACTACGCTCACTTCGTTCGCTACGCTCGGGATGACAAGGGATGCGGTCCCTCGACTACGCTCACTGCGTTCGCTACGCTCGGGATGACAAGGGATGCGGTCCCTCGACTGCGCTCACTGCGTTCGCTACGCTCGGGATGACAAGGGCGTGGCTTACGTGCCCGTGTCGGCTCCCGCGTGGAAGACGAATTTCACGATGAGCCGATCCAGGGTTGACGCACTGGCCGGCGTTCCGTAATTGATATAGAGTTGGTCGCCGCCCGGAAAGTGTTGCTGATAGGCGAGGGCAAGATCCGTTCCGACCGTCGTTTCGAAGCCGCCATAGCCGTTGACCGAACGCAGCGCGAGCGTGAACGTGCTTTGGCTCGTGAGATTGAATCCGAGCGATATGCGCCGAAGCCACTGCGAGTCGAGCAGCCCCGTTGTGAAAGCGCGCTCATACGTTCCGTCGTACGCGAGTCCGAGCGTGAGCCTCTTGCTCAACACGCGGGTTGCACTCAGCGTGAAGAGGTGCACGGCGTCGTCGCCAAACGGTCCCCAGGCGTAATCGACGTCGATCGGATTGGGCGTCTGGTCGCCGTAGCCGATCGGTAAGCTCATCTGATTGAACGGTTGGGTGATTCCATCGCGATAACATGGATAACCGGTGTAATACGATCTCGAAACGATCGGCCCCGAGCAGTCGGGCCCGGAAGGAATTCCGTACGAGCGCAGCTCTCCAACAGAAGGCCCGGCGCCGTCGATTGAGAGGCCGTTCGCGAACGTGAGGTTGACGAACGCGCCACTGTCCGATTGGTGCACCACGCCGCTCTCGTCTTCGAAACGGTCTTCCTCGAGGAATGCGGTCCAGCCCTTGATCCCAGGTGATGAGCCGCCGGTGAAATCGACAATAGTCTGCGGACCGCGTATATCCGAATTTGCCGTATATCCGTCGATGGGATTGTAGTTCGGCGCGATGTCGAGGTAACCGACATTCACCTCGTAGTTCGGCTTGTGCACGTCGGCAAACGTTTCGAACATGTCCGCATGCCCGTCCGGTACCCAACTCCCGTTTTCAAACGCATAATCCGCAAATCCGATGAGGCCGGTCTTCAGGTCCCGCGCTTCGGCTCCGCCTTCGATGGTTGAATCATCTCCGGCAATGCTGTGATGCGCAAGCACGCCGTCGCTCCAGTAAAGGAACGAGTTGTCTTGCAACGCATGCTCGTACCCGAATGCCTGGTCGTCGAACGTATCCCCAGTCGTTGGGTCGAAACCGCGGAAACTCATGAGGCCAAAGCTCTGATCGCCGAACGAGCCCTCGACCTTCGCGCCGCGGTCGAACGATCCAACGCTCGGGGAATAGAAAATGTAATCTACCGGCGCAGAATATGCGCCGGTCGTCGTACGCATCCCGGAATCGGCATTAACGAAGACCGCGCCCTGCGAAAAGAACGGCCGGTATTCAGTCAACTGCCGGCGGAATTCTTGCGGCGCGATCGTCTCTTGATCCACCTCGACGTTCGAGAAATCCGGATCGAGCGTGCCCACGAAATTGATAGTTGACGTGATCGGAATGCTTGCATCGATGCCGTAGTAGCGTACGCTCTGCGGCAAGAACGTTTGATTCGGCTGTTCGAACATGTCGCGATCGCTGCCCACGCTCTCGAGCGCGTACACGTCGGCGCGAGGTTTCGGCCGCGAAGCGACACTCGCGGCAATCTGCAATCCCGTTCCGGCAGCCCAAAACCGCGCGTCGACGAAGGGCGGCCAGGTTCCGGCGGCACCGTCTTGCATTATGCCGTTATATGCCCACACGTAATGCTCGCCTTTGGCTGCGATCGCGCGCACGAACTGGAACCGCCACGTTTGAACGCCGGCTCGCCGAACGTGCAGAACGTTGAGCGGAATGATCATCACGGCATTCCACCCATCGGGGGTTCGTATCGCAACACTCTGCCAATTTGGGCGGTAGCGAACATTTTCGTTCGCCTGTTCGTACGGCGTTCCGATCGGCGTGGTTTCGAAATAGTAATCCTGGCTGCCGGCGCCGCTCGGATCGACGCCTATGCCGACAAAATCGTCGATGCCGAAGCCGACGTCGTGCCCGGTCTGGGTCGCCGTGAGCGGAATTCCTCGTTGTTCGACGCGGAAGCCGACGTAGAGAAAACGGTCGTCATAGAGAAGATACGCTTGCGTCTGCAGCGGCGCCGGGCTGCGGGTCGTGAGATTCACCCACGGACCGTTACTTGGCACCGCACCGAGTTGCCATGCGGGATCCTTCAGCGTCGCATCGAGCGGCAATGCGTGCGGCGCGCGCGCGACCGGAAACTTGAATGCCGCAGAAACGGCAGCCTGCGCGAAACCATCAGTCGATACGAGAGCCACAATTGCGGCATACAGCGCAAACCGTTTCACATGCGCACGTTTCGGGGTTTGGAGTCGTTTCACTCCAAATAGAAGCGGTACAGATTGAAGTCACGATCGCGTATGAAGTGAAGATCTTCGTAGAACTTCACGAGATGAGATTCGCGCAACGGGACCTCGACCATGATGCTTCGTGAATCGCGTTCGCCGGCAAAGCGCTGCGCCTCCTCGACCAGCCGTTTACCGATTCCGGCTTTGCGAAAATCGTCGAGAACGTAAAGGTCGCTGAGAAACCAGATGCGCTTTGCGTGCCACGACGAAAACAGCGGATACAGCGTGAGAAATCCGATTGCGCGTTTACCGGCAAACGCCATCAAGAATACCGAATCTGCCGCCGGTTCTCGCATTTCTCGGGGCTTTAGCCGAACTCGGCCGTCGTGCGTTGTGGTGAGCCCATCGCGCGCATCGATTCCTCGAGCGAGGCCGCGCGTGCTCGCCAACGGCGCGCCTCGACTGCACCGTATGCGTTACCGGCGGCGGCCGTCAAACGCGTGAGCAGCGAAACCTCCTCCGGATCGAGCGATGTTGCATCGCGATGGTTTCCGTAGAGGACGAAACCGATCAGCTCGTGCTGCGCGACGATTGGTATCGCGAGCGTCGGACGTGCGGCCCCGAGAGGAACGTTGCTTAGCACGATGGCCACGTCGTCGAGAAAAACCGGCCGCTCGAGCGAGCGCAGCGTCCGGATCAAGAGCGATCCATCGTCCACGCTGACGGTCATCTCGGCAAGCCATCCCGTGGACGAGCGACGTTCGAACGGTCCAGGCGCCGAAACGCTTGAAAAGACGGCGGCGGAAGAAAGACCGAGAATTTCCGGCGCATCGAGGGCGAGCGCCTCGTCCACGACGGCAGATGACGAAGCGAAGCCGAGCGCACCGATCCGGTACTCAATGCGCTTCTCCGCAATGTGGCGTTCGCGAAAAACGACGCGATCGATGACGCGTTCCGTGCGCGCGTGAATCCAATTCAAGGCAAAGCCGAAGGAGATCGTGACGATCGCTTCTACGGCGAGGGCTAGCTTCTGTGAGCTGAGCAGTCGTCCGGTGACCCAATCGGCGAGGCTTACGACGACGACTGCCAGCGTGGTCACGACAGCGTACACCATCGTGCGGTTCAAGAAGAAACCGACGTCCAGAACGCGGTGCCGTAGAATCGCGTATGCAAGTGCGAGCGGCAGCGCGGATTGAAGCATCTGTACGCCGTCGAGCAACGCGAAAGCAGAAGGCGTGTGCCCATAATAAAAGTCTAATGTATCGAAAGCGGCGTAGCCGATCACACTGACGACGTATCCTACGAGCACCCAGCCGATTCGGCGGCGATCTTCACCCGAAGCGGCGCGATAGGACAACATCGCAAAAATCAACACGACAACCGCGATGATCAATCCCCAGCCGTTGTCCACTGCTGTCCACGATGCAAAGATCATCGGTTCGTAAATCACTTGGAGAAACATCAGAACCGCCCCGCAAATGAACACGGCATCGGCCACGCGCATGCGTAGCCGAGCCGCCGGCGTCGCAGGCAGTTGGGGAAAACGCGCAATGAATGGGAGCAGTGCCAAGAGAGGGAGTGTTCCGAAGAGGGCATTTATGAAAACGGAGACGGCGCCGAACCAGGGATCTGGTATCCACGTAAACTGTGCATCGACTCCGTAGGTCGTCACCGCGCCTGCTCCGTAGAGCACGAGCGCAGCGGTTGCGAGCGAGGGGCGAAGCAGAGCGATTAATGCCACGATCAGCAAGGTGATCGTGGCTTGGACGAGCAGAGACCAATTCGTTTCGATCCAACTCTTGGTAAAACTCTCGCTTCGAAGCGCGGCGATGCGGCGCGTAGTGCCTCGAACTATCGGTACCGAGATGACCGTGCCGATCGGACTCGAATCAATCACGAGCCGGTGCCGATCGGAAAGTGACAACGCCGAAAGGTCCACTACGTCGCCCCGGCGCACGCCAAGTCTTTCGGCGGTCGATCGGGGATGAACGTCGGAAACGCTCGCTCCGAGGGAATCCGGAGCAAGCACGATACCGAACGAGGTGTACTCGAGGGGCGCGAATACCTCGCCCCAAGCCAGAACGAGCATTCCAAGGGCAAATAACGCGAGCAGTACGCCAGTGGTCGAACGGCCCATTTTGTAGAATTCGCTCCTACGAAGCGCTGTCCCGTCTGGCGCTAACGTATGCGCCCTGAGAATATTACTTAGGCGTGTTGGTCATAACACTGAACGAGTGCGTGATCGCCGACAACGTGGCTCCGCTGAGGTGAGCGTTCTCACAAGCACCTCCTGGGCGAAAGCGTTTCAATGATCGCCAGCAGCGCATCGAAGTCAATCGGCTTGACGGCGTAGTCGTCGCAGCCCGCTTCAAGAGCGTGCTCGCGATCGCCGGGCATCGCGTGCGCCGAAAGCGCAACGATCGGAATCGCGCGCGTTTCTTCGGCGGCTTTGAGCCGGCTCGCGGCGGTCCAACCGTCGAGAACCGGAAGACTCAGATCCATCAGGATCAGATCTGGCATTTCTTGCCGCGCGGCGGCGATGCCGGCCTGGCCGTCGCGCGCGACGATCACGTCGAACCCGGCGCGTTTCAAACGCCGCGAGAGAACGAAGATGTTGTCGTCGTTATCCTCGATGTACAGAATCTTCGGCATCGGTAACTCCAGTCCGAGCCTCCCCCGCAATGCTTCCATTGGAGCGGCTCGCTGCCAACGCCCCGCTGTTTCCCGCCGGCAGGCGCACGGTGAAAGTTGAACCCTGGCCCGGCGTGCTTTCCACGTCGACCGTTCCACCCATCAGTTCGCAAAGGCGGCGGCAAATCGCAAGGCCCAAACCGGTGCCGCCGTATTTCCTAGTGGTCGAGCTGTCGGCTTGTGAAAAGTCTTGGAAGAGCTTCGCAATCTCTTCCGGCGTCAACCCGATGCCCGTATCGATCGTGGCGAAGTGGAGCCAATCGCCTTTTCCGTCGCTCTGGCGCCGAACGCGCAGCGTCACGCTGCCGTTTTCCGTGAATTTGCACGCATTTGAGAGGAGATTCAAAAGGATTTGCTTGAGCCGCATGACGTCGGTCTGAATGGTACCCGCATCGCTCGGACAATCGACGACCAGATTGTTCCCGTTCTTCTCGGCTAGCGGTCGCGCCAGAGCCGAGGCATCGCGAATGAGCGCGGCGACGTCCGCAGCCTCGACCTCCAGCTCGAACCGGCCTGACTCGATCTTCGAGAGGTCGAGTACATCGTTGATGAGCGTGAGCAGATGCTTGCCGGCGCGCGAGACGCGCTCGAGTGGTTCTGTTAGAGTAGTCAGGCCCTCCTCGCGAACGTCGTCGAGTAACAAATCCGTGATCCCGATGATCGCGTTGAGCGGCGTGCGAAGTTCGTGGCTCATATTAGCCAGGAACTGCGATTTATGCGTGCTGACGACGGCGAGCTGACGACCTCGTTCCTCGATCTCACCGAACAGACGCGCATTTTGCATGGCCTGGACCGACTGTTCCGCAAAGGTGCGCAACAGGTCCACCGTGTGCGGTGCGAATACGCCGATCTCTTTACTGCGCACGACGAGCGCTCCGACGACGCGTTCGGGGCGAAGCAGCGGCACCACGAGCAGTGCTCGATACCCTGCGCCGGCGATTACGTCGCGCGGACCCGACTGCGGCAGTTCCCGAACGTCGGGAAGCTGAAGCGGTTCGCGGCACACGGCCGCCTCGCCGACGATCGTTTCGCCTTCACCGATATGTTGTGCCGCCAACTCAGCGATCAGATCGTCGCTCATGCCGTAGTTTGCATCGAGGACGAACTCTTTGCGCACGTCGTCGAACGCATAGATGGAGCCGGCGTCCGTGCCGGAGAGTCTGACGGCGTTTGCGACGATCGTCGTCAGCACCGTCTGAATGTCGAGCGTCGAGTTGACGACTTGGCTCACGTCGTGAAGCGCACGCAGCTCCTGTACGCTTCGCTCGAGCGCTTTGGTTCGATCTAGCACGCGCTCTTCTAAGGTGCGATTGCTTTCCTCGAGCTTGCGGTTGGCTTCGGCCGTGGCGTTATAAAGTCGCGCATTCTCGATCGAAATCGCGGCGTGGCCGGCGAGCAGATTCGTCATCTCGAGCCGCTCCGGCGTGAAGGCCCCAGGCACGAGCGTATTCTCGAGGTAGATGATGCCGGTCAGTTTGCCTCTCGCTAATAGGGGCGCGCAAAGCACCGAGTGCAGCGCGCGCCGTGCCACGCACGGATCGCGAACGAACGGCCCCTCGTTGACCGCGTCGTCGAGTACAACCGGTGCCGCCGTGCGCGCAACGTAATCGACAATCGCCAGCGGCAGCTCACGGTGCTCGCTGGTCGTCGTTCGGCGCACGATGACTTCATCGTGGTCGACGACCGCCTCCACCATGAGCCGGCCCCCTTCGTCGAGCAAGAGCACGCCGCGCTCTGCGCCGACGTTTTCGGCCACGATCAGCATGATGCGCTCGATCACTTTCTCGAGCACGATCTCACCCGAGATCGCGTGCGATGCCTTCATTACCGTCGTCAAATCGAGCGCACGGTCTGCGCTCGCGCCATCGCGCTGACCCGTTTCGAGATCTCGCGCGGCGCTGAGCGCGTGTGCCTTGCCCGACGCGCCGCAAGCCACGAAGAGCCGGTGCGCCTCGTCGAAATGAGCGCGCGCCGTGGGAATTCCGAAATCCGCGTAGAGCTCGCCGAGCAATTCATTTGCCCAAGCTTCCAACAGCGTGTAGCCGTGCTCGCGAGCGTGAGTGATCGCCTCCAGATGCAAGCCGGGCGCAAGCGAGTCCTCTCCGCACGCGCGCGCGAATTGTGCTCGGGCAAGCTTCGCAAACGAGAAGAACGAGTGCGGACTGAGCTCGGCCCAGGACTCGAGCAGTTCGAGTCGCCGCTCGAGCGTGGCTCGAAGCTCGGGCGATGGTTCTCCGGCGTAACGCCGGCTCTCGCAGATTGCCGCGACGTGCGCGTGTGTCATGGCCAGAAGAAGATTTCCGGCGGCGCCCGCCTCGAGCAGAGGGCTGGCTCGAGCGCAGTAGTCTTCGGCAGCCGCGTAGTCACCGAACATCGCGGCGACTCGTCCCAGTTCTACCAGAGACTCGCTGATGTCGGTCCAATTCCGATCCGTTTCGTAACGGCGCAGGACGCCTTCAACATCCAGCGTTCGTTCCTCCAGGCCCATCAGCTGACCGAGCGCCACCAACCGAATCTCCGCCTGACCCAGTTCAAGGGGCACGTATTTCTCGCAATAGTCGCGCCAGCGCATGCAATTGCGCAAAACTCGCGAGTGATCGCGCCCTTCCACCAAGCTTGCGATGTAGACGCACAGAATGGCGTAACTCGCGTACTGAAGGTCGCCGGTCGCATGGCAAAGCGCGAACGCCCCTTCAAGAGCTGCCTCGTTTGCGTCAAATGAGTTTTTCCAGCACAAGCACTGCGCGTGAGCTAGGAGTTCGGTCTTGCCCTTGAAATATGGATCGTCGAACTGTTCAACGATCTCGAGCGAAAACTCCGCGAACTCAAATGAGAGTGCCTTGCGCCCCTGCATGCCCAGAAACATTGCAAACCACGAAAGACCCAGGCCGGCTTCGGGGGTCAAGCCGTTTTCCAACACGTGCCGGACGTTGTGGCAGATGATCAGGCCGAGATTTTCAGGTCGCGTAAAATACGTGCTGATGATGCAGCGATCGTATAGACGGTCGATGAGCTCGTGTTCCGGCGAAGCACGGCCCAGCTCGCGCAAACGCATCATCGTGTCGGGGCGCGAGAGCCACTCCATCATCGATCCCGTGTCGTTGCGCACGTCGTCCGGGTCCTGCGGGAAGGTGATTCCGAAAAGGGACAAGCCGCGAAGCGCCGCATCGAGGGCTTCGGGCGCGTTTCCTTCGCTCTGCAGAACAGCGCTGAAATGCTCGTACACGGTTGCCTTGTTGTACAGTGTCCGGGCGCGCTCGAGTAATTTTCCGATCGCCTCGTGCGCTTCGGGAAGCTTCCCGGATATTGCGAGCGTTTGCGCGTAAAGCAGATGCGTATCGAATGCGAGGTCGTAGTAGTCGATCCAAGCATTTGGAATCGATGCCAACAGTCCGACCGCGACGGTCAGGTACGATTGCGCTGTGTCGTACGCGATCGAGGCCGCTGCCTTTTTTGCCGCGGTGAGATTGAGCCGTGCAACCTCGATTCGTTCGGCGTCGTCGGCGATCGATGCGGCAGCCGCATTAAAGTGATTCGCGATATCGAAAATCGACTCTCCGGCCCGCGTTCCCTCGCCGCGTTCGCGGATGAGGCGTCCGGCCTCCTTATGCTTGCGAGCGCGCTCGTCGGTGGGCATAAGGGAGTAGGCTGCCTGCGCGACGCGCGCGTGCGCAAACCGATACTCTCCGCCGGTCACCGGAACCACCAAACCCTCCGAGACGGCAGGCCAAAGGCCCCGCTCGGCGACCTCCGGCGATTGGTGCGATATCTGGGCGAGGGTGTCGAGGTCGAAGCTGACGCCGAGAATCGCTGCGTGTACGAGCGCGCCGCGCGTGCCTTCCTCGAGGCGCTCGATCTTATCGACCATCAAGTCGACGACGTTGTCGGTGATTTGGATGTCCCGAATCGCCGCAATGTCCCATTGCCAGCAGCCCTCTTGCGCATCGAATGTAATGAGCTTTGCGTCGGCGAGATCATAGAGCAACTGGTGCACGAAGAACGGATTGCCGTTGGTCTTCGAAGAGACAAGGTCGGCAAGCTCCTGCGCGGCCTTCGGTGGACAGCGCAGCGCCTCGACGAGAAGGGCCCGCACGTGCTTGGGATCCAGCGGATGCAATCCGATCTGAGCGACTGCGGAGCGTGCCGGCCCTAATCCCGAGAGTAAAGCGGCGGGGGCGTCGCCTTCGGCTGTATCCCGATACGCCCCGATTACCAGCAAGTATCGGGTATCCCCATCGACGATCAGCGATTGCAACAGGCGCAGCGTTGCCGCGTCGGCCCACTGCATGTCATCCAGGAAAATCGTAAGCGGATGTTCGGGCTGAGTGAAGACGCCGATAAAGCTGCGGAAAACCGCATTGAAGCGGTTTCGCGCTTCGGTCGGGCCGACCGGCGATACTGTTGGTTGAGCGCCGATGATCCACTCGATTTGCGGAATGACGTCGATGATGATCTGTGCGTTCGATCCAAGTGCCTCCAGAAGGCTGCGTCGCCAGTGCTCGATTCGCTCGTCGCCCTCACTCAAGAGCTCGCGCGCGAGTTGTTGGAAGGCTTGAATGAGTGAATCGTATGGAACGTTCCGATTGTATTGATCGAAGCTTCCCGAGATGTAATAGCCTCTGCGTACGCGCAGCTGCGCGTTGAGCTTTTGAATCTCGTTGACCAAGCTCGATTTGCCGATTCCCGCCGGCCCCGTAACGAGAACGAGCTCGGCGGCTCCGGTATTGACCCGATCGAACGCCGCTTTCAGGGTGGCAACTTCCGCTTCGCGTCCCCAAAGTTTCTCCGGAATCATGAAGCGGCTCGAGAGATCGCGCCGTCCCGGCGCAAACGGCTCGATGACGCCCCGCTCGCGCAGGAGTCTGCGGCACTCCTCGAGGTCGGCCTTGATGCCGTAAGCGCTTTGATAGCGTTCTTCGGCGGTCTTAGCAAGAAGCTTTTGCACGATCGCGGACACTGCGAGGGGAACGGTCGAATCGAGTTCGTGCGGCGGCACCGGCAATCGCGCGACGTGTGCATGCACGAGCTCCATCTGATCGGCCGAAGCAAACGGCAGCCGTCCGGTCAGGAGACGATAGAAGACCACGCCCAGTGAATAAAAGTCAGTCCGATAGTCGATCGCGCGATTCATTCGGCCGGTTTGCTCGGGCGAAACGTAGGCCGGCGAGCCTTCGAGACGCTGTACGCTCGGTACTAATCCGCGATCGCGCGTGGATCTGTTTGCGTGGCCGAAATCCGTCAAAGTTGTTCGCCCAGTGTCCGGGTCGACGACGATACTCTCGAAGTTGATGTTCTTGTGAATAACGTCGTACCGATGCACTTCGCCGAGCGACTCGACGACTTGCAGCGCAAGCGAAAAGAACGTCGTAAGGTCCACGGCCCCGCCGCCGACGCTTTGTTCGAGCGAATGGGAGCCGTCGTCGTCCAAGACGAGAATCGGTTTGTTTCCCAGCTGGAGCAGCGCTCGAGCTTTGACGATCCCGGTAACGCCGCGCGATTCGAGATAGCGCACGATCTCGAATTCATTTCGCAGCGTTACCGCGGCTTCGTTGACGCTCTGCTCCGCGGGCATTTTCACGACGATCGGATCCCCGGATCCCTCCTCAATAGCGCGCCAAACCTCCACTCGCGTGGAGTGATCGATCCGTTGTGTGAGGCGGTAGCCGAGCCCGATCACTAGGTCAGCGCCGGCTCGGGGTTCGGAGCGGCCGTCGCGAAGTAGTCGTAGCGATCGGCCAGGATCGTCAGCGGCGAGTTGCCGTTCGCATCGGAGTTCACGATACCGCCCGCCGATGCGATCACGCCGCAAGCGGCGTTGAGCGCGGTTTGCAACCCGCCCTCGACCCAACCCGACGTCCATGCGATACAGTCGCCGGCAATATAAAGGCCGGTATCGGGTTGCGGATTCGACGTGAGGCACTTCTGATAATCGAAGAACATCTGCTGAACGTAAATGTCTTGTCCGGGCTGGGTCAGCTTGAACGCGCCGCCGAAGTACGGACTCGACTGCCACTCTTCGAATTGCACGTTGTTCGCGAAGTCGTAATTGACCGGCCAAAGGTTCTGGGCCCATGCTGTGATATCTGGGTCATTCGAGCTCAACAGCACGTCGATCAGCGTACCGTAGATCTGTTGATTGTCAGCCGGGCCGTTTGGCTGCCCCGACGTGATCGATTGCTGCTTTATTGCGTCGTCGTCCCAAACGTAGCTGATGAAGCAAACTCCGGTCGTGTCCTCTGGCGCGCCGACCGGCGTATAATCGAGCGTATAGATTTGATGGAGCATGTTGTCGGTCAGAAGCACGCGTGGAAGGGCCGGATTACTCGTCCAGAAATTCTTGATAAGCGCTGCAACCTTGTTCGACGAAACGATGTGCGTGCGCATGATCGCCTGCGCCGTGTCGGTTGCAACCAGAGGCGTTGCCCCATAGTTCGTAACGTTGAGCGTAAGCTCCATCGAGCGCGTCGTGGTTGCGACGATGACTTTATTGAAACTGGGGTACGCATTTCCGTTCGTGTCGTACAGCGTGAACGAGGTCGGTGGATCGAGAGCGATCCGTTCGATCGTCTTAATTGGTGTACTGACCCATAGTGAACCGCCGTATTGCTGAAACTCGGAGGCGAACGCTAGCGCTACGCTGCGAATTCCATTCGTTAGGCCGGTAGCGGTGTTGGGTTGCAGGAACTTCTGCGTTGTTTCAAGCTCGTTGACGATCAGGCGAAAGATGTCAAGGAACGAGATCGGATAGAGCGGTCCGAATCCTCCCGAACCGACGCCCAGCTCGCCGAACCGCGTGAAGTCGTCCGCCGTCCATGGCGTCCCGCCCGGAATATCGTACCCGCTAATTCCCTTGCCCGAGAACAGCTCGTACATGACGCCGTAGAACGTCATTTGTCCGAAGCGGTTGATATATTGCTGCCAGTAGGCGGTGGCCGCGGTGACGTTGCCGGCTGCGAGTGCTTGGGTGATCGTTTCGGCTGATGGGAATTGCACCACGCCGCCCATCGTGATTCCACCGCCGATGAGGGCGCCCCAGCCGTTGTAGACGGTATTGAATTCCGAGGGCGGAGGATTCGGATACTGCCAAGTGTCAGTCGTGCCTTCGTAGCACAGATACGTCACGATTGCCGGATTACTCCCACTCGGCTGGCTATCCGGATCGGGAAAATTGGGCAAGCTGCAAAGACCGTTCGGCACGAGCCCAGTCTTCTTCAGATAATGGTCAAGGATGAATTCCGTCGGCGGAAATCGCATCGCGCCTAGCTCGGCTTCGTCGTTCTGGTCGGTCGGGAAGCGGTTCGATTTAGCGCGGCCGCCCACTTCCGCGTCTTGCTCGAAAACCGTGACGCTGCAGCCGGCTCGTTGGAGTTCCAGCGCCGCACACATCCCGGATATCCCCGCGCCGATGACGGCAACGCTCGTTCTGGAAGGAACGCTGCCGATCGGCTTACCTTGCTGGTCCAGATAGGTTAACCACGCGTCGTACATAAAGTCCGGCGTGTCGATGTAGGGGTGCAGTCCGCTGGGTGGACAGGCCGTTGCGGTCCGCAGGGTTGGAAGAACAGCCATCGTCGGCTCCTTGTAGTAAGCGCAATAGGGACCTAATGAGTGGTGCTTGGAGTTAGGAGCGAGGGGTAATGAAAAATGCTTCGAGCCGGCGCCCTTCCTTGTCGGGGACCGCGTGCGGTCCGTCGAGCTCGAACTCCGAGCGAACGAACTGCGCCGCTGCCGAGGAAATCAGCACGCGATTGGGTCCGCTCGCAGCTTCCAGCCGTGCCGCGACGTTGACGGTGTCTCCCCAAACGTCGTAGCCGAACTTGCGTATCCCGATGACACCCGCCATGAGTGGTCCACTGTGCACGCCGATGCGAACGGCAAACGGAACCGGTAGGCTCAACGAAAGCCGGTCCGCCGCCGCGGCGATGTCGGTGGCAAATCTTGCTCCCGCGCGTACGTGGTCGCGTCGCGGCGTCGGAACGCCCGCGACCGCTAAATAACTATCGCCGACCGTCTTGATTTTCTCGACGCCGTGGTCGTCGGCAACGCGGTCGAACTCGGAGAAGAGGCGATTGAGACAGGCGACGATTTCGTAGGCTTTCATGCGCGCCGTAATCTTGCCGAAGCCGACGACGTCGGCTAACACCACCGTAGCCTCTTCGAAATAGTCGGCGATGTTGCTCTCACCGTTCTGAAGACGGCGCGCGATCTCCAGCGGCAGGATGTTCCGCAAGAGACTTTCGGAGAAGCGTTTCTCCTGCTCGACTTTTGCGACGTACTCGCTCTCGAGCGCGTGCTGGCTGACCTTGCGTAGCGCGGCCGCGATGCGAGCGCGCAATATCGTGGCGTTGAACGGTTTTTGAAGATAATCGTCTGCGCCCAGCTGAATGCACGTGGAGACCCGATCGGTATCCGATTCCGAGCTTAGAATGATGACCGCGATGTCGCGCGTATCCGGGTTGCTCTTGATGGCGCTCAGGACTTCGTCGCCGTTCAGATCAGGCATCATCAAATCCAGAAGCACGAGCGCATAGCGCTGTTGCTCCAGCATCGCGAGCGCTTCTTTTCCGCCCGTAGCCATAGCGATCCGCGAATGACCGTCTGCCGTAAGAAGCCGTTGCAATACGTAGCGGTTGTCTTCGTTATCGTCGACTACTAGGATACCCGGGTGCTCGCTATGCGCTGGATGCGGCGCCCTTAACGGAGCTGGGATGTGGGACCCCACCAGCTCTGCGTATTCCACGGCGCGGCAGCCTTCCAGGATGCGCGCGGAAGGACCTTCCGGCTGAGTCTTTTAGCCTACGGTTTGTTCAGGAGCTTTTGGATTCGCGCGACGGCGGCCTTGGCGTCGGCGTCGCCTTGTGCCGCAGCAAGCTGGTACCAGTGCAGCGCTTGCGCGTAGTCCTGTTTCACGCCGTGCCCGGCTTCGTACAAGTATCCAATGTTGAATTCGGCCGTGATATTGCCTTGCGCGGCTGCGAGCTGGTACCAGTGCATCGCCGTTTGGTAGTCTTGCGGGACGCCATTGCCTTCGTCATATAAATAGCCGAGGTTGGTCTCGCCGGAATCATCTCCTTGATCCGCTGCAAGCTTGAACCAATGCAACGCAGCGGCGTAGTCTTTAGGTACTCCCTGGCCAAACTCGTACATGAAACCGATGTTGTTCTGAGCGGTCGAATCGTTCTGCGCAGCCGCGAGTTGATACCAGTGCATCGCGGTCGCGTAGTTCTGCGCAACGCCTTGCCCATGACTGTACATGTGGCCGATCTCGCGCTCGGCTTCCGCGTCCCCCTGTTTGGCAGCCAAGCCATACCAATGCAACGCGGTGGTGTAGCTTTGCTGCACGCCGTCGCCGTCAGTATACATTCCTGCCAGGTTGTCTTCGGCCGTAACGTTGTTTTGCGCTGCCGCTAACAAATACCAATGCAACGCCGTCTGCGCGTTTTGCGTTACGCCCAGACCGTATTCGTACATGTACCCGAGATTGGCTTCGCCCGCGTCGTCGCCCGCAGCGGCTGCGAGCTGATACCAATGCAGGGCCAGTGCGTAATCTTTGGTTACGCCGTGACCGAATTCGTACATGTATCCAAGGTTGTTCTGCGCCGTTGAATCATTCTGTGCGGCCGCTAGCTGATACCAATGCAACGCCTGCGCGTAGTCCTGCTTCACCCCGTGGCCGTCATCGTACATAAGGCCGATTTGACGTTGCGCCGCTGCGTCGTTTTGAGCGGCGGAAAGCTGGTACCAGTGGAGCGCCGTCGCGTAGTTTTGCTGCACGCCACTGCCATCGTCATAGAGCGTACCGATGTTGTTTTCGGCGGCGGCGTTACCCTGATCGGCGGCGAGCTGGTACCAATGCAAGGCGGTCGCGTAATTTTGCTTCACGCCAAGACCTGAGTCGTACATGTATCCGATGTTGTTTTCCGCGTACTCGTTTTCTTGAGCGGCCGCGATGTTAAGCCAGTGGAGCGCTTGCGTGAAGTCCTGCTTTACGCCGTGCCCGAATTCGTACATGTAGCCGACGTCGTTTTCGCCCGTCGGGTCGCCTTGAGCAGCCGAGAGCTGATACCAGTGAAGCGCCGTTGCGTAGTTTTGCGGCACGCCCAAGGCGTGTGAATACATGTATCCGATGTTGTCTTGTGCCGAAGCCAGACCCTGAGCAGCCGCGAGCTGGTACCAATGCAGAGCCGTCGCGTAGTCCTGCGGCACGCCGTGACCAAATTGGTACATATAGCCGATGTTGTCTTGAGCCGACGCGTCGCCCTGAGCGGCTGCCAGCTGATACCACTGCAGGGCTGCGGCGTAGTCCGTTCGAACGCCGCGACCGTTGTCGTACATGTACCCCATGTTGCTTTCGCCGTACTTGTTGCCGCCGGCGGCAGCGAGCTGGAACCAATGCAGGGCCGTCGCATCGTCTTGCTTTACGCCGTTGGTTCCGTCGAGATACATCATGCCCAAGCTGTTTTCGGCGTCGTGATCGCCGCGCGCCGCTGAGGCTCGGAAGACTGCCGTCGGATCGCTCGTATTGTTCGTGGCGCTCGTCCGATCGATGCCTGCGGGCGCGCCTGCCACGGTCTGCGGTTGACCGTTGACGAATGCGACGACGGCCTGACGCGACGTCGCCAAATTCGCAAATGCCGTGGAGGCCGAAGGGCCGTCCGAATTGTTCGTATCGGGAGAGCCCGAGATGAAGCCCTCGAGTACGCCGTAGACAACGCCGGTCTGCGGATCGAACAGCGGTCCGCCGCTGCTGCCGTGATCGATCCTGCCGCCATTGATGTCGAACGAGATCCAAATATCGTGAAGCGAACGAACCGCTCCCATCTGCACGTCCGGCACGATGTTCGCCGCCTGAACGCCCGAGAGCACTTGCCCGCGGCCGAAGACCCCACCGAAGCGCACCGCTTCGATGTATGGGTATCCGCCGATCGCGATGTCTTGCGATGCTTGCGGAAGATTGGGGCTTAGGCTCAGCGCCGCCATGTTTCCGACCGGTGCAGAGACGATTCCTAAATCGACGCTCGAGTCTTGGCGCAGGATCGTGGCTTGCATCGGCGTGGGCGTATTCGGCAGCTGGACGACCAGTTTGAGCGGTTGCGAGGAACTCGGCGCGCTCAAGACATGGCTGTCGGTGAGGAATTCGGATGAAGAAGCGCTGGACTTGATGCAAAAGCCCGTGCCGAACTCTTTAAACGTCTTGTCGCTTTCATCGTAGTACCCGACGACGACGAGGCTGCTTTGCACGTGCGTCCACGCGGGTGCCTCGATCGCGGCGCGGGCATGGGCAACGAGTGCAGTTACGACGAGACCGCCGGTCAGGCAGATGGCGAGCGCGCGTCGCATTAGTGAGACGGATGCAAGAGTTGTTGCACTCGTTGCACTCCGGCTTTCGCGTCGGCGTCACCCGCAGCGGCGGCGAGCTGGTACCAATGAAGAGCGGCTGAATAGTCTCGCGCGACGCCGTGGCCGTTTTCGTACAGGAAGCCAATATGATACTCGCTGTGCGCGACCCCTTGCGCCGCGGCCAGCTGATACCAGTGCAGTGCACTGGCGTAATCTTGTGGCACGCCGTGACCGTCTTCATACATCGTGCCGAGATTGCTTTCCGACGCGGCGTAACCTTGCGCGGCGCCCAACTGATACCAATGCAGCGCGGTTGCGTAGTTTTGCGGCGTACCCAGAGCGTAATCGTTCATGTACCCGACGGCGTTTTCGGCTGGACCGTAGCCTTGCGCAGCGGCCTGCTCGTACCAATGCAGCGCCGTTACGTTGTCCTTGGGCGTACCTTCACCGGCGTAGTAGAGATTGCCGAGATACGTTTGCGCGTATTTGTCGCCCTGTGCTGCTGCGAGTTGATACCAATGCAGCGCCGTTGAATAGCTCTGCACAACCCCATGACCGGACTCGTACATGGCGCCGATGTTCCGCTGGGCTGCGGCGTTGTTCTGCGCGGCTGAGAGCTGATACCAATGCATCGCCATGGCGTAGTCCTTCGGGACGCCGTACCCCAGCTCGTACATGTAGCCGATGTTGCCCTCGGCGTTGGCTTCGCCCGCAGCCGCACCGAGACGATACCAGCGCATCGCAAGTGCGTAGTCCTTCGTATATCCCATTCCGAACTCGATCATGTAGCCGATGTTGGTCTCGGCGGCCGCATTGCCCGCAGCGGCCGAGAGCAGGAACCAGTGCATCGCCGTTGGGTAATCCGCTGGAACGCCATGAGCGAATTCGTACATGTAGCCGAGCGCATCTTCGGCGTTGGAGAAGCGCTGGGCCGCCGCGAGTTGATACCAATGCATTGCCGCTGCGTAATCTTGCGTCACGCCGCGACCGTTGTCATACATGTATCCTATGTTGTATTGGGCTGAGGCATTACCGGCCGCAGCGGCCAAGCCGAACCAGTGGAGTGCGGCGGCATTATCCTGCGTTACGCCCTGCCCGAACTCGTACATGTAACCGATGTTGTTCTGGGAAACCGCGTTGCCCGCAGCGGCCGCGAGCTGATACCAGTGCAAAGCGGTTGCGTAGTCCTGCGGCACGCCGCGGCCAAAGTTGTACATGTAGCCGAGATTGCTCTGGGCGAAGTTATTGCCGCCGGCCGCGGAGAGCTCGAACCAGTGCAGCGCCGCCGCGTAGTCCTGCGATACTCCCCTGTTGCCGGCAAAGTACATCATGCCCAAGCTGTTCTCGGCGTCGTGATCGCCGCGCGCCGCGGAAGCCCGAAATATTGCCGTCGGATCGCTCGTGCCAAAGCCGTTGAGCGCGCTGGTGCGCGCTATGCCTGAGCCGCCGCCGGCCACGTTCGACGCCTGCCCGTTTACGAATGCGATAACGGCTTGCCTCGAGGTCGCCAGGTTCGCGAATGCGGTGGATGCCGTCGGGCCGTTCGAATCGTTGGAATCGGGAGAGCCGGAAATGAAGCCTTCCAGCACGCCGTACACGGCGCCGGTTTGTGGATCGAATAGCGGTCCGCCGCTGCTGCCGTGATCCATTCTGCCACCGTTGATATCGAACGAGATCCAAATGTCGTGCAGCGATCGTACGGCTCCCATTTGAATGTCGGGCACGATGTTCGCCGCTTGGACCCCAGCGATCACTTGCGATTTACCGAACAACCCGCCGAACCGCACGGCTTCAATGTACGGGTAGCCGCCGATCGCGATATCTTGCGACGCTTGCGGAAGACTCGAACTCAAGCTCAACGTGCTAAGATTACCGATCTGAGCCGATACGATTGCCAAATCGACGCTGGGATCTTGGCGAACGACGGTTGCATCGAGCGGTGTTTGCGTATTCGGCAAGAGAATCACAAGGCGCAGCGGTTGCGAAGAGCTCGGCTGACTAAGGACATGGCTGTCGGTGAGAAACTCCGACGAGGAGCCGTTTGACCTAATGCAAAAGCCTGTTCCGAATTCCGCAAACGTCTTGTTGCTCTGGTTGTAGAAGCCGACCACGGCGAGGCTGTTTTGCACGTGCGTCCACGCGGGGGCTTCAACGCTGGCGGAGGCACATAGCGGGATGGTAACGCAGCGAAGCGTTACGATGAAGGACATCAACACGCGCCATCGTTTCAAGCCAACCATGTAGTCCTCGCCCCGGCCCGCAACGAACTTCCATGCTTGCGGGCCGTGCCCTGCCGGCTACTTGCAGGCTGGGTGCGGCTTCTGGAATGCCGTGGTGAGTTTGAGCAGCGCGAAGACGCCCGACTCGTTAAACGCGGCGTTAACGACGGCGCGCTCGTTGAAATAGCCGATATTGACGTCCATTTGCGTAGGGCCGATAACTATTGGATAATCAACGACGCCCGAGAGCGTGATTCCCTGTTGAGGTAAGGGTACACCCGACGCGAATGCCGCATTGGTGAAGGCTGCCGAAACGATTGGGCATCCGCTGTAGGTGAGATACGATGTCGTCGAACCGGGTAACGCGCCTGCGGTGCCGAGGTTACGAGCGGCTGAGCCGGCAGTAACGTTGCCCTGCATGGTCGACGTGTCGGTTGCACCGACACCGAACTTTCCCGAATTGAGGAAAAGACCGCCGACGCCGCGATCGTCCATTTCGGTGGCGCATTCGTAGAACGTTTTCTTGGGTTTGGTTTTCGTCGTGATCGAACCGCAGCCGGTAACGGTCCCGAAGTCGTAGCCGGATGAAAACGACACTTGGAAATCGTTGCCCAGCCACGGTGAGAGAAGTAGCGCGTTTCCGAGACGCTCTGCACGGATTCCCGGCGTGGGGAAGGGCAAGTCGGGTCGCGGTGTCGGCGCAACTTCCGCCACGGCGTCGGCATAGCTGGGGAGTAAGCCTTGCTCGAGCGCAGCCATGCGATCCGAAGTCGTCTGCGTTTCGGACCCGCCGGTCAAGAGCCAGCCCGGCGTGTGAAAGAAGTTGCCCGGCGGGATTGAGATTTGCCAGCCTTCCTGCGTTGCGATGTCGCCGGTCGTGTTGGAGAGGCGAAAGCCGATCAAGTCGAGCGAAACGAAACGCGCCTGCGTTCCCGATGCATAGGAGACCGTCACGTGTCCCGTCGGACCGCTCAGCGGCGTGAGCCACGTCGTCGTACCGATTCCGGGCGAGAAGAAATTGTCGTCTTGCTGCTGCCCGATCGTTTCGCGGACTTGAAAGAATGATGGGTGCGCGCTGGTCGATGCCGACGTGAACGTCGACGATTCGCCGTAGAACTGGCTGCTCACGGAATCGTTCGCGGGATTCGGAAACTCGAAATCGCTTTCTAGCCTGCCGTAGACGTTCACGGTTTCGGCCTGGTAGTAGTTCGCGCTCTGCGATTGGTTCACGTAGACGTGGCCTTGCACTGCCACGGCATCGATGTCGTCGCGCGTACCTTTCGATCCGGTAAATGCATTGACGAACGTAAGCTGCACCGGAGGAACGCTCGCGGTTCCCGATTCGAAGAACGGCGCGGGCGGCGGCGGAGGGCGCAGCGGCGAAAACGGCGGACCGGCCGCGGTTTGATTGATATTAACCGGTGTCGGCGTCGGTGAAGGATTGGGTGTGGGCGTCGGCGTTGCAAGCGCGACCGTCACCGTACCGCCGCCGGAATACCAACCGCGAGCCTGCGAACCGTAAAAGATACCGGCCTTGACTTGATCCGCGGTGTACCCATACGCGTAACCCGACGCAAGACTCCCGGTTCGCGTTACCGCAAATGGCAAAACGTCGAAAAGCGGCTTGAGGCTCGGGTCCTCCAAATAGTCGCTCGGCATTTGAAACGCAAAGAGTGTTTGGCTCTGCGTTTGCAGGGTCTGCATGACGCTGATCGACGGAGCCTGTACGGGGAGCGAGAGCGGCGCGAGACTCAGCGCTTGTGAGAGCGCACGTTGGCTCGCTGCGTAACTCTCGTCCTGTGAAAACGTCGTCGAGACGATGTCGTGGCGGTCCCAGTTCAGCGAAGCATCGGCTTCGAGATCGTGTACGCGAAACGGTGTCGATCCGGGCCTGGGCGAGGGCGTCGCGAGTCGAACGTATGGATCGTTGGCAACGCTCGCGGACGCGCTGCCCTCTACGACGACCAGCGGCACCACGAATTGCGTGAGGTCCGGCCGGCACTGCGACTCGCCGCCGCACACGTTGACGTTGAGGAGGAGGCTGCGAGCGTGTCTTCCGAGATGCAGCAGGCTCCATGGGACAACCAGCGTTCGTATCGAGTCTTGCCCGGCGCGAATGATCCCAATGTTTTGCGGATCGGCGCCGATGCTTTGCGTTTCCACGGAGAGGGCATACGCAAAACCGACGTCGATATCGCACTTGGCGCGCGCGCCGTCGTAGACGGTCTTGCGTCCGACGATGCGCCCTATTCTCGCTTCGACCGAGATCGTGTCGCTAGCGACCCCATTCGCGCGCGGGCGCAGCTCCGTGCAGCTCAGCGACTTCGGTGTAACGAACGGCAGAGCGGTTTGGAAGGCGACGTTCAAACCTTGAATAGTTGCGACGATGCAGAACGGATTGTTGTTTGCATCGAGCGTAGCCGGCACCACCACCACAGCGCCCTTTGCCGCGGGGCACACAAAGTTGGGTAAAGTCGTTGCGATCCCGCCGCTGGCCGCCACGTAGCTGACGGTGCCGCCGAATCCAACGCGCAGCGAGAGGGTCGGAGCCTGGTACGCGGGTTGGACTTGCGCAACGGCAAGGCCGGCGACCGACAAAGCCGCGCTCCAGAGCAAAAAGACGGCTGCGAAGTGCTTCATGAGAGCAACCCCTCTTGGCGCGCACCCGAGACTCTCGGCCAGGTTTCGGGATGACAACGTCTCAGCCTGCCGAACGATAACGGTGCAGTGGCCGGACTTTCGCCGCGTCGTTTTGTTCGTTATGGCGTGCTGACTAGTATCGCCGCGTTCTCGCTCGGATATGTTTTGCTGGCCCTGGTGTTCACGATGCCCGGACGGGGCCAGCCCCGGCTGTGCATGGACGTTTCCGACAACGGAACGATTCTCTCCGCTGCGAACTGCGGAAGCGCGCTGGAGCGCCGCGGCGTTGGGAATGGAAGCCGCATCGATCTCGGCGCGTTATCGGTTACGGGCCGCGTCGCCTTGTTGTGGCCGAAGCCGAACGTCTTGATCACGCTTCCCATTGCCGGCATGCCGCAGGAAGTCGAGTTCACCCCTGCGACGCTAAAACCCGATCCGATCTTAACGGCGTTGCTGTACGCGCGCATCGCCGCATTAATATTGTGCCTTGCCGTTGCGGGCTTGCTCGTCGCATTCCGGCCCTCGAAGATGTCGTGGGCGTTCTTTCTTTTCATTGCATTCAGCGCGCCGGCGGCTGCGGCGCATCCGGTTATCGCCCAGTGGAGCCCGAGACTTGCGATCGCCGGAACCATGCTGTGGCAAGTCTTACTCATGTTGGCCGCGGTCGCGTTTCTCACGTTCGTTCTGCGTTTTCCCGGCGACGCTGCGACCGGCCGGCTTGCCGACCTGGAGCGCACGACGCCGCTGATCTTCATTTGCGCGGCGATCATTGCCGTTATGCCGAGCGAGCAATTCTTCATTGCCGGAAGACCCGCGCACGGATGGACGATTGGCTCGGAAGTCGCGCTCGCGATGATCTTCGGGCTTGCACTCGGAACGATAGTCGTGAAGTACGTTCTCGCCAGCGGTGCGGATCGTCAGAAGCTCGGCTTCGTGCTTTGGTGTCTATTTATCGGATTTTCGGGATTTATTGCCGATGCATTTCTCGGCGCGTTCGGGTTCCCGAACTGGCTCGCGCGTTCGGTCGGGTTGTTGACGATCGTCGTACCGATCGGGGTGGCCTACGCGGTCGTGCGGCATCGCGTCATCGACGTTCGCGTCGTTATCTCGCATACGCTGATGTACTCGGGCGTTGTCGCCACCGTGGTCGTATTGTTCTCGATCGTCGAAAATATTCTGGGTGCGGTCTACCACGAGAGCGCGACGAGCACGGCGCTGCGTTTCGTGCTGTTTGCCGTCGGCGTAGCGACTGCGGTGGCGCTGTTCTTTGCGCACGAGCACGTGATGCGTCTGATCGAGAGGTGCATGTTTCGTTCGCGCCTGGCATCCGAGCAGCGGATGGCGCAGTTGGCAGCCGAGCTGCCCGATGCCGTGAGCGCCAAAGAGCTCGCCGAGATGCTCGCGAACGAACCTGCCGACGCCATGCGCCTTACGTCAGCGGCGACCTTCCTGCGCGTCGGCGAAGATCGGTTCGAGCGGCTTGAGTCATTCGGTTGGAAACCGGAGGAATTGCCGCAGGCCCGTGAAGGCGAACGACTGGTGAACGTCATCGCGGAAATGCATCGTGCCGCGCACCTGCGCCATGACGTCCTCGAAGGCGCGCATGCGCCGGCGGATGACCGGCGCCCGGAGGTCGCGCTGCCGCTGATGCTGCGAGGGAAATTGCTTGGCTTCGCGCTGTACGGCGCGCATCGCAACGGCGCCGCGCTGGACCGCGGGGAGCGTGAACTGCTCGGTGCGCTGGCTACGCCTGCGACCGCGGCATTCGCGCACATCGAATCGATAGCGCTTCGGGCGCGCAATCGTAGACTTGAAGAGGAGAACGCGCAATTGCGCAAGGGAGCGAGTGCGATCATTGCGACGATCGCCGTTTTGTTGTGCGTAGCTCCGCGATCCGGATGGGCAGCGCCGAACGTTGCCCCGCCGGATTTGAACCGTGTCCCGCAGCTGACGCGCGTTGCGGACGGCTACGAGGACCGCGCAACTCATTTTTCCGGGACGGCGGAATCGCATTGGTCGGTGCTTGCGGTGAGCGGCACGCAGGTGATCGTTGGAATGCTCGACGCACGTAAACCGATCGCCGGCAACGATTTCGAGGTACTGATCTTCGATGCGTCAAGCCATCTGCTGGGCACGGTCCCGGTTCCCCGCCGCCCGCTAATCACCGTCCGTCGTGCGGATCTCGACGTGCGCTATTCGATCGATCGCGACCCTCCGAGCATGCCCTGTTGTCGCGGTGACTACGTGGACGTGTTCGTTCGCGTTACAACGGCACGTGCGGTTGTAGCCATGCGCGCGTACGGACCGCCGATCGGAGCCGCAAGCGGTGCCGCTGGAGGCGTGAACGGACCCGGATTACAGCAAACTTCCGCTGATTCGAACGCACCGGTTCTTGACGTTGGCATGCGCGAGGTGCGCCGGCTTGCATTCGATCACGCCGGCACGCTATGGGCCTCCGATAGCCACAGCGTCGTCGCCATCGATCCTGACTCGCGACGCGTCGTTGCTCGCCACGCGTTCGCACCGCAATGCAGCATCGTTGACATGGTCGGTACGGGCACTGGAAGCGCCGTCGCACTCTCGTGCGGAGAGATCGACGCGCTCTCGACGGCCGCAAGCATAACGAGGCTCTCGAGTGCGAGCGCTTCGGCGCGCCTAGTTTCCGCCGGCGGTGCTCTGTGGCTCATCGACGGCAACCGAGCGTGCCTCTTGACTGCGCAGCGTTCCTGCGCGCGCGTCGACGGTGCGAGTGTAGCGGCAGTTGACGGCAACGGTGCGCTCATCGTCGCGCAACGGCGCGGATCATCCACGGCGTTGGTGCGCGTAGCTTCGGGCGCCGGCAGTGCCGTAACGGTGGCGACGGTTCCCTGGCAAGTCTCCTGGCTCGAGTGGAGCGGTGCTCCGATCGCCGGCCGTGCCGGTTCGACGCAAGCCTACGTGGTGCAACCCGACGCGAGCGTCCTGCCGTTGTGCACGCTGCCGGGACCGGTAGCGGCGTTCTCGATCGGAGGATACGGCGGAACGGTTGCGGCGCTGACCGGCGGTCAACTCGAAACGCTCGACGCAACCGGATGCAAAACGCTCGAAACATTTCCGGCGCTCCATCCAAGCGCGTTCGCGTTCAGCAACACGCTGCTTGCGGTCGGTTATGCAAGCTCCGACATTATCTTCTCAGCGGTGCCGGCGAACCGGTAGCAACTACGGCGAGGGGCTTGGAGAAGGCGATGGAATCACGGTTACGAGCGGCCGCATGATCTCGGCGAGCATGTCCGGCGTTCCGGGGATACGCTCTAAGTGCGGGATCTTGACACCGTCGTGGTAGTCGATCGCAAGACGCGAATACCACGTGCCTTGTTTGATTCGCAACTCGATCGGAGCCGTCGAGCCTTTGGCGTCGGCAATAGCCTCCGTCCAAATCTTGGGTGAAAACTCGCGGTCGTTCACTGCGATCACTTGCATGCCGGGTGCCAGTCCGGCTTTCCATGCTGCCGAGTCTTCACGCACGTCGTGCACTTCGCCGTCGTGACTCAATTGCACGCCCGCGTCGTACCAGGAGAAGACGCCGTGCATGTTGGCTCCGCGGCCGCCCACGAATTTGTTCGGCTTGTCATTGAAGACGAGCTTGTAGCCGGCGCGCGCCAGTTCGTCGGTGGGCGGCTGCGGCGCGATCGAGTAAATGTACTTCTGGAAGAAGCCGTGCCAGTCGTAAGGGACGACCTCGTTCAAGTACCGTTCCAGGTCTTCACGCGTGTAGGTAACGACCTTCGGCCCCGAAACACCGCCCGCGAAGACCTTCGTGTAATCGTCGAGCGATTTCTTGCCGTGACTTTGCTCGCGGATAATCGTATCGGCATCGAGCCAAATCAGTTCGCCCTCAGTATAAAAGTCGCCGGCGGTGCGGCGCAGGCTCGGATAGACTCCGCGCGCGCAGCAATAGTAGTAGGGCGCGCCCGCAGTCGTATCGATGAGCGGCGTGGTGTTGCGACCGGGTTCGTAGGCTAGCTCGGAATACATTGCGGCGAGGAACTCGGGGTAGTCCTTGGGATCTCGAATACCGGAGCGGAACGAAAGCAGGTCTCCCATATACTGATTCATGCCTTCGTATTGCCACAGCAGCTCGGTGTGCTCGGGATGCGGCAGATTGTAGTTCGGCTGTTGTAGATCGAAGGGACGGCGATACTTGCCGTTCCACGAATGAGAGAACTCGTGCGGTATGAGATCGCCGCCCACGAGCTGTTCCTCCGGATTGGTCATGAAGTCGTCGACGGCACGGTCATCGCTGGATTGATGGTGCTCGATGCCCTCAAAACCGATCGCATTGCTGAGCGTGAGCTCAGCGTGGTACACGTTCCAGTGGCGTCCACCGTAAAGCGCGATCGCTTCGGGAATCAGCCGCTTGTAGGCGTCGATCAGCGAATTGCTGATCTGGAGGTCTTCGGGTGCGTCGGCAAAGAGATCGAGATATGCGGTGGCGCCGTCGCCCGTCCACGTCGTGATATGCCGAACGTATCGGCCCATATCCGTCGGCGAATCGACAAGCGTCTCGAGCGTCACGGTATCAAAGTCGACGCGATCGCCCGAGCGCAACGCCACCGGCAACGCCGAAGCATAGTCCCATCCGCGCGGCATGATGATGCTCGCCTTAACGAAGTATTGCGTGTTGTCGATATTGCGCTGGTAGAGCAAGTAGCGATTCCAGTTGCCGACCATGATGTTGCGGGTCGCCATGGTTCCGGTGAAATCGCTATTGAGTAACACCGTAAAATCGACGTCGATGGTCGAGACGCCAGGCGGTACGTTGACGTGAAAGGCGTAAAGGTCGACTTGGTCGCGCTCCCAGCGCAGCGCTTTTCCGTTCGCCGTGACGCGAAGCTCCGACATGTTGTTGAGCGGTCCGGTCGGACCATGTTCTCCCGGGATCCATTGTGGATAGTCGATCGTGAACGGACCCGGCGAAACCGGAATGGTCATGTGCGAATAGGCGATTCCGAGCGGCGCCTTGCGCGCATCGAGTACGATCGTCATCGGATTGCTCTGCGTGGCTAGCGATCGATCCAAGCCCATCGCGTCCTGCGCGGCGGCCTGCGTCAGCGGCGCGAGCGAGAAAGCGGCGGCCGCAATCGCGGCGAGCATCACGTGCTTCATTGTCACTCCCATTATTTCGCGTGGGGCCGCATGATGTCGGCGAACATGTCGTGGGTTCCCGGTATTCGGACCAGGTGAGGATGTTTGGCGCCGCCGTGATACCGCAGGGTGAGGTCTTCGTAGTGGCCGCCCTGGACGACGAGCACGTCCACAGGGTTGAAGCTGGCCGAAGTGGCTTTGACGGCGGCATTCCAAACGTCCGGGTTGAACTCGCGGTCGTTCACGGCGACGATCTTCATGCCCACGCCGAATCCGGCGTTCCATGCGGCGGAGTCCTGACGTACGTCCTGCACGGCGCCGTCGTCACCGATTGCCAAGCCCGTGTCGAACCATGAGTCGACGATCTTTCCGAGCGTTTCGTCCGCCTCGTCGTACTTGTTGGGTTTGTCGGTGAGAACGAAGCGATATCCGGCCCGGGCGATTTCGTCGCTCGGCGGCTGCGGCGAGATCGAATACACGTATTTCTGGAAAAAGGCGTGCCAGTCGTACGGCGCGACCTCGCCGAGGTATCGCTCGAGATCCGCACGCGTGTAGGTCACGACGTGCGGAGCAGACGTTCCGCCGGCAAAGCGTTGAACGTAGCTGTCGATGGATTTCTTTCCATGGGTGAGCTGGCGGATGATCGTGTCGGCGTCGATCCACATCAGCTCGCCTTCCGTATAGAAATCGCCGGAAGTGCGTCTTATCGAGTTATAGTCGCCCTCGGTTGCGTAGAAATACGGGGCACCCGTCGTTAAATCGATGATCGGTTCCGTGAGGCGCCCCGGCTCGTAAGCCATTTGCGCGTAAATAAACGCAAAATACTCGGGATAGTCGGAAGGCTTACCTTTGATCCCGCAGCGGAAGGCAAGCAGGTCGCCCATGTATTGGTTCATGCCTTCGTATTGCCAGAGCAGCTCGGTGTGTTCGGGATACGGCTGGTTGAAATTCGGCTGCTGCAAATCAAAGGGCCGCCGGTATTTTCCGTTCCAAGAGTGCGAGAACTCGTGCGTTAAGAGATCGCCGCCCGCCAACTGCTCCAGCGGGTTGGTGAGAAAATCGTCCGCGGCTCGGTCATCGCTCGACTGGTGGTGCTCGATGCCTTGCGGGGGGATCAGGTCACTCAGCGTGAGCTCCGAATGATAAACGTTCCAGTGACGTCCGCCGTAGAGCGCCATGGCTTCGGGCGTCATGCGCTTGTAAGCTGCGAGCTCCGCCTTGGGCATATCCAGGTCTTCCGGCTGGTCGGCAAAGAGATCGAGATACGTGTGCGTTCCCTGTCCGCTCCACGTAACGATATGGCGATAATAGCGGCCCGAATCCGTCGGCGAATCGACGAGCGTTTCAAGCGTTACGGTCTTGAAATCGATGTGGTTGCCGTTCCGGGACGCGAGCGGAAGCGCGCTCGCGTAGTCCCATTGTTCCGGCAAGATGAGGCTTGCGGTAACGAAGTAGCGCGTGTTGTCGATGTTTCTCTGATAGAGAATGTAGCGATTCCAGTTGCCGACCATGATGTTGCGCGTCGCGAGCTGGCCGTCGACGAAGTTGTTCGGCTGGTTCAGTAAGACGGTGAAATCGACGTTCACTCGCGTGACGCCGGGCGGGACGTTTATATGGAAGGCGTACATGTCGACCTGGTCGCGTTGCCACTCGATCGGCTGACCGTTCGCGCTGATTCGCAACTCGGAAACATCGTGCAGCGGGCCGGTGGGACCGTGCTCACCCGGAATCCATTCCGGATACACCAGTGTAAACGGCCCAGGTTTAACCGGGATCGTCATGTGCGTGTAGGCGTAACCGCGTGGAGCTGTGCGCTCGTCGAGTACTACGGTCATCGGGTTGCTCGCGGTCGCAAGCGATGGATCCAGTTCCATGGGAGAAGCCCGTCCGGGCAGAGCCGCCGCGCACAAAAGAACGCCGATAAGCGCGCCGGACAAAGCCGAACTCAGCCGCTGGACACGGTTCATTGATGCCTCCACATGTCGCTTCAGTGGCACTGCGAGTACCTGCAAGTGACACACGTAGCCCTATCGTGCTGGGGAGTGTCTGAAACTTCCTTCTGCGAAATAGCTTGTAGTAAGCGCAATTCGTTTCATCGCGATCTCGTTGACATTAACCGAAGCTCGCGCTTGCGTTTTGCGAACTGAATCGTCTGCGCTACAGCGTTTTCGCCCACGTTGAAGTTCGGCGTCGACGCTTTGATTGAAGAAAACAGATGCCGTTTCGTCTTAGCGCTCGTTGCAGCCGGCGATGCAGGAACCTCTGTGCGCGCTGACTACCCTCCGCCTGCCTAATAGGAACCTCGAAAGCGCTTTTGAACCCGTAGCTTCGGAGCGGCGACAAAAGTCGGTATCCGGATAGATTCGGGACCGGCGTCCTCTTAATGAGCCGGGTCTAGTGTAAAATTTCTGTAAAGAACTGAGCCCGTTTCTTAATTTTGGGGAAGAAGGAAACGATAAGTCAGTCACACGGGTCTCTTACTGGTTTCCTTAATATACCCGGGAGCGCGTCATGTTCAATTCTTCGAAATCGCCATTTTGGTCTCTCGCTCGCCTCGGGAGCCAGCTGCAGGGCGGGGAGGCGACGGACGCTGCGCAGGATCCTGCGCTCTCGAATCGCTTGCGGAACATGATCGCCGATCTTGATGCGGGCATGGCACAGTCCGACGCGCTTAAAGCCGCCGCTCAGGATGCCAGAAGGGCAGCCGAAGCCGTCGCTGCTGCCGCCGGCGCGGGCGCGCCCGCGGCCGAAACGCCTGCAGAGGCGAAGCCGGCAGCTCCTTCGCAGGTTGAAGCGGCCCCGGCGCAGGCCCAGGATCCTGCCGCGCAGCGCACCGATCCGGTGGCTGAAAATCCGCCGGTGAGCGCGGAACCATCTACGAATAACGAAGCGCTCGAAGCGGCACTGTCGATGTTGGCCGAGCAGCGCAAAGCCGCCGAGTCGTTGTTGCACGAAGCGCGCCTGCTCGAAGAGCGCCTCAAAGCCGAAGCGCAGGCGGCGCAAGCTGCCGGCGATTACGCGGCGGCGAAAGACAAGGCCGACAATGCGGCCATGGTTTTGCAGCATGCAGAGCAGCAAGCGCGCGAGTGTCTCGAGCGTCACACGACGCTCGTGGCCGAGCGGCAAGCGGCTGAGAAAGCGTTCGAGGCGCAGCGACCGCAAGTCGACGCCGCAAAGGCGAAGATCGCGCAAATCGAAGAGCGACTGCGAGAAGCGCAGCGCGAAGCCGAGCAGATTTTCGTAACGGCGAGCCAACGGGAATCGCATGCGCGCGACATCGCTGACAAAGAGGGCGCAGCGCAGCACGAAGCCGCCGAAGCGCAGGCGCGTCTGGTCGCGCTCAGCGCCGCCCGCGACGCAGCGGAGCAAGATGCCAAGGCCGCCCTGCAGCGCGCAGAATCGCTCAAGAAAGAACTGCCCGAGATGCCGCAAGGCTTTGCCGGCATCAGCGACGTCGAGAACCTTGCCAAGCGCATCGCGGGGCACGCCGCGACCCTCCCGCGCGCTACGCGGAACGGAAACGGCAGCCACTAACAATTAGGGCGTCGCCTTCGGAACGCGTCTTCGTGGGCGCTGTTTGCGAGCGTTTCCTCATTCCCGAGCGCGAGAAATCCCAGGCGCAATAAGCTCTCGAACCTCAGCGAATGGAAGCCATATTGCGTTGCGCCATTGAGCACGGAGAGTACGCCCCGCGCGACGATCGCGTGAAATTCGTTGATCGATGCGTCCGAGGCGGGGTCGTGCCGAGCTAGCATGACCCTGCTGGGCGCAGGGCCGATCGCCGGTACCCAGATGCGGATAAACGCGTACGTCCGCAAGAGCGGCACGACGTTGACGGTGAACGCGCGGAAAAACTCAGGTTCCGCAAAGAGTGCGCATCGGCCACTCTGCGCAGCAAGACGGCTTGGCTGAAATACCGGAAATCACATTGGCCGTACCGCACCAGTGCGTCCAGGAGAAGCTGCAGCTCGATTTCGGGCAGCGCTTCCCGCCGCAGGTTCACCGCAGCGACGTGAGCTGATCGATATCGACCGGTTTACTTACGTATTCCGAAGCGCCCGCGGCGATGCACGCTTCCCGGTCTCCTGCAAAGATGTTTCGCGCGTCGTCGTCGACGCGATGACATAGGTTATAGCCCCATGGCTAACTGGTTAGGAAGAGCTTACCGTGCTTCACGCGAGCTAAACAGGACAGCGCTGGGCGGTTTACCGAGCGCGAAGCCGGGGCATTAATGGGTTGGAGACTCCGCACGATCGAGGGCTTTGATCGATTCTACGTTCAACACCCGGTGACTAACCCGCAAGCCTCTATTATCGAGCAGGTTGCACGGCTGTGCGCTGCCGCCTGCGCGGATTTATGTGCGGTGTATCTGCGGGATTCGACCGGACCGCCCGTCGCCTTCGCAACGAGAGTTCCCGGTGCATACGCTGCGTTGCGCACCGTTGCTTTCGACGATCTTTACGCGGAGCGAGCGCGCGAAGCCGGAGTCGGACGGCTCATCTATCAGACGCTTATTGTCGACGGACGGATCGTCGGTGCGGTCGTTTTCGGCGCCGGCGTTACGACGTCGTTCGGCGAAGCTGCGACGGCAATCTGCGAAGCCGTCTCCTCGATTATCTCCAGCGCAATTGCGCAGTCGGCACAGCTGGCGCATCATCATCGCGTTTCCGATCGCTTGCAGCGCGCGATGCTTCCCGAACATTTGATCGAGGTTGACGGACTACGCCTAGACGCGGCCTACATGCCCGCCGGCATCGAAGCCGACATCGGCGGGGATTGGTACGACGTGTTCGATATCGGCAACGGCACGATCGGCGTTTCCGTCGGAGACGTAACCGGACACGGACTTGAAGCCGCCGTGACAATGGGCGAGATTCGCCGCGCTATCCGGGCGGCGGCAGCGACGCATCTCTCGCCGGCAGCGTTGCTCGACGCAGTGGAGATCATGGTGAGCTCACAAGACACGGGCATCGCGTCCGCGATTGTCGGCGTGTACGATCCGCAAACGGGTGTCTTGCGTTATGCATGCGCTGGTCATCCGCCACCGATCTTCGTTACGCCCAAAGGCGATGCGTATGCGCTGCCGGGAGGGGGCGTACTGCTGGGTTTGGGCGAGCCTGCCGCTTCGGCTGAACGCACGATTACGCTCTTGCCCGGATCGACGTGCTACCTCTATACCGACGGGTTGACCGAATACAAGCGCGACGTCATAGCGGGCGAGGAGCGTCTGATCGCCACGCTGGAGTCGATGGCGGCAAAGGGATTGCAAAACGCTCAAGAACTGCACGCGCAAATCATCGGTGAAGGGCCGAGCGTTGATGATTGCGCCACGCTCGTGATTCACCGTCGCGAGGTTCCCGCGGCTCCCGTTGAACGCTATACGTTCAGCGCCGTCCCAAGCTCGGCACGGCTCGCCCGAACCTCGATAAGCCATTATGCCGAGCGCGTTGGCATGAACGGCGATCAGGCGTTCAACCTGCTCGTCGCAGCCGGCGAGGCGGTCGCAAACGCGATCGAGCATGGCGCAAATGAACCGGACACGACGTTCAGTGTCGAGGTCGCTACCGTGAACGACGAACTTTCGATCGTGGTGGAGAGCAATGGACACTGGCGCAATACGCCGGCGCAAGGCGATCGCGGGCGAGGAATACCCATGATGCGCGCGTGCGCGAAGGAACTAGAAATCTCCTCGACTTTCGAGCGCACGCGTTTGACGTTGGCCTTCGCTTCCGGCCCGTAGCCACGACGTTTGTGCCGTCGCCGCGACGAAGACAGCCGCGATGCCGTTGCGGTCGTCGTCGGCCCTTCGTCAAAGACCGAAATAGGCTTCTCGAACGGCGTCGTTTTTCTCCAGTTCCGCGCGAGCGCCGGAAAGCCGGACGCGGCCGCCGTCGATCAGATAGCCGCGGTCGGCGAGCGGCAGGAACGCGACGTTTTGCTCGGCCAGCAAGAGCGCGGTGCCGCCGCCGATCGAGATGCGGAGCACGTCAACCAACTGCTTTACGAAAACCGGAGCCAGTCCTGAGGACGGTTCGTCCATCAGAAGCAGCTTCGGTTCGGAGACGAGCACCTTTGCGACGCCGAGCATTTTTCGTTGTCCCCCGGAAAGCGATGCGGCGAGATCGCGGCGCTTGCGCGCCAGATCCGGGAACAACTCAAACAGCCGGACACTGCGACGCCGCACCACCGCATTGCTCAAGAAGTAGCCGCCGAGCCGGATATTCTCCTCGACCGTGAGTGTAGGGAAGCCGCCGAGCTCGGACATGAAGGCGATGCCGCGCCGGATGCGCTGGTCCGGCGCAAGACGTTCTATGGCGACGCCTTCAAAACGAATCGATCCGTTCCAGCACGGAAGAAGACCGATGATCGTGCGCAGCAGCGTCGTCTTTCCGGCGCTGTTCGCGCCCAGCAGAAGGACGGTTTCGCCGGATTCGACCGCCAGATCGATACCCCAAAGTGTCTTCATTGCGCCGTAGCCGGATTCGACGCCGTGCAGTTCGAGCAGGGCCATCGGCGTCAGCCCCCGATGAACGCGGCAACCACATCCGGATTGCGCGATGCGCCCTCGAGCGTGCCTTCGAACAGCATGCGGCCTGCGCCTAAGACGATGACGCGATTGGTGATGCGGTTGAGGAAATCTAAGAGATGCTCCACGACGATCAGCGCGATGCCACGCCGCGCGAGCGAGAGCAGCAACTCCGCGATCACGCTAAGCTCGCTCGGGTTGAGGCCCGCGCCGATTTCGTCGACTAACAACACTTTCGGCGCAGTTGCGAGCGCGCGGCCCAAATCGAGCCGTTTCTGCGCATTGGTGTTGAGCTGGGATGCAAGAGCGTCCGCCTGCTCGGCGAGGTTTACTTCGGTAATGACGGCATCGATTTCACTGCTCGTGCGCGCGGAGCCACTGTGTGCACCGAAGTACGCGGCCACCTCGATGTTTTCGCGTACCGTCATGTCGTGGAACGGCTTGGGCACTTGAAAAGTGCGATTGATGCCGAGCGGCACACGCCGAAACGTCGGCACGCGTTCGATCTCGCGGCCATTGAACGTGATGTTCCCGGCGTCGGCGTGATAGACGCCGGAGATGACGTTGATTGCGGTCGTCTTGCCAGATCCGTTTGGTCCAACGAGCCCAAGAATCTCGCCCGGGCGCACGGCGAAACCAACGTCGTCGAGCACGAGGAGGCCGCCGAAGCTCTTGACCACACCTCGAAGTTCGAGGATCGCGTCAGAGGACACGAACGCCCCGCCGAGTGAGCAGTGACATGACGCCGTTGGGGAGGAAGAGCACCAGTAAGACGATGAGCAGCCCGTAAATGAATTCAAAGTATTGGGGCGCGGAGATCCCGACCGCGTTGTAGAGCGCGTACAACAAGATCGCGCCGACGATGGGGCCAAGCACCGTGCCGACGCCGCCGAAGAGCGCAAAGACGATGGCAAACACCGAGATCTGCAGCGTAAAGACAGCGTCGGGATAGAACACCGAAAGATTCCAGGCGTAGGCACCGCCGGCAAGTCCTGCGATTGTCGCGGAGACGAGCCAAACGATCAAGCGCTCGCGTACGACGTTGATGCCGGCCATCGCCGCGCTCGTCGGGTCTTGATTCATCGCGCGCAGCGCCATGCCGAAGCGCGAGAATCGGAAATACGCAGAAAGTGCGGTTGCAATAAGCAAAATCGCGAGCATCGTGAGGTAACTTGCCGAGGGATCGTAGACTCGATCGATCTTCAGCCCGTAAGGACCGCCCGTGATGCTGGAGAGATCCTGGTTCGATACCACGTTGAAGAGGATCTGCGAAGCGGCTAGGCTGGCGATCGAAAAATAAGCGCCGGAGAGTCGCAGCAACGGCCCGAGGATGAGCGCTACGAGCGCGGTTCCCGCGCCGCCGATGATGACGCATCCCAAGACCGGAACGTGGGTGTGCAGCACCAGCAGCGACGTCGCGTACGCGCCGGTGCCGAAGAAGCCGACATATCCGAACGGCAGATAGCCGGTGAATCCATACAGCAGATTGAGCCCCTGCGCGAGCACGACGAACGTCATCATCGAGAACAGCAGACTCCGGTTACCATAGAGATGCGGCGCGATTAGAAACGCAGCAGCGAGCACGCAGCAGACCGCGATCGCGGATTTCACGCGGTTCGGACCGATTTTCCGAGCAGACCGGACGGCCGGATCAGCACGATGATCACGAGTAACGCGTACGGCACGAGGTTCGACCACGACGGGAGAAACGTTTGCATGAGCAACGTGCCGACGCCGAAGACGAGCCCGCCTACGATCGTGCCGAGCGGATTGCCGAGCGAACCAATGATGATGACTGCAAACGACGTCGTAGTCAAGCCGTCACCGATATCCGGCGAGATCGAGCCGAGCAGATATGGAACGAAGACACCCGCGATTCCGGCGAGCGCGAGGCCGATGACGAAGGCGATCGCGGACACGCGCTGGACATTGATTCCCGTCGCGAGGGCTTCTTCGCGATTTGCCATGATCGCTCGCGTCGCAAAACCCAGTCGCGTTCGCGTGAAATACAGATAGAGGCCGACGATCGCGGCTAGGCTTGTTGCGGCTGCAACCCACCAGCTGTCGGGGAAGCTTTGTCCCAAAAGCCCAAGGCTTCCCGATCCGAGCGCCCCTTCGGGCAGCGAGCGCTGATCGGCGCCGAAGAACACGATCAGCAGTGCGTCGATCATCTGCGCGATGCCGAAGAAGAGAATGAACGAGAGCATCTCGGGATCGCGGCTGGCCTGCAATCGCGGCACGACCGCGGCGTATAGCGGCAGCCCGATGACGATCGCGCCGGCAACCGCAAGTACAATCCCGTACGCCGGATTCAATTGAAGGTGTTGGACGAGCAAAAACGCACCGTACCCGCCCAGGAGCACGAACTGCCCGTGCGCGATGTTGATCATGCGCATTACGCCGAAGATAAGATTGAGACCGATTCCGACGAGCGCGAAGAAGACCCCATACAGGATCCCTCCGAGCAGAGCGTACTCGAGCAGGCTCAGGGCGCCGAACCGGCGTTATTGAGGCGCCGGATAAACGGGCTTCCCGGTCGCTTTGTCTTCCGGGTAGACGACGACGAATTTGTCGCCCTGGCCCGTCGGCACGATCTGTGCCACTGGGAGCAGTTCGCCCAATTGGGCTCCGTTCTCGTTGATCTTGAAATCGCCGAGCAGCGTGCGCGTCTTTCCCGACATGTCCATGAGCGCCTGATGAAAATCGAGTTGCGTGAATTGTGGTGCCGTTGCGAGCATTTGCCCAACGATCAGACCGGTGTTGTAGCCGGCCATGTTGAGGAAGTTTGGCGCCTGATTCGTCGTAGACGTAAACTCCTTGACGAAGGCATCGGTTGTGGGTCCGAGCGTCACCGAGTCGTAGCGGACGAGCGGCGGCGTCGGATACGTGTAGGTGTAGGCCATCGCCTTCGCACCCACGTTCTTCGTCAGCAAATCGAGCAACTGGCCGGGAAAGACCGTAAACGTCATATTGAAGTGCAGACCACTCGATGAGAGATCGCGTAGAAACGCGATGTCGTTGGGGGCGTACCCGAATTCGAACACCGCATCCGGGCGCGTCGCCGCGACTGAATGCAGCAGCACGGCGTAGTTGGATTCGGTTGTCGGGACACCGTTGAAGTAGACTGGCGTTACCCCGCCCTGCGCGAGCACGGACTTGAGCGTTTCGGCCTGCGATGCGTCGAAGTCGTTAGAGTCGTAGAGCACGGCCACACGTTGGATCTTTTGTGCGAGCAGGAACTTCCCCAGAGGGATCGGCCACACAGTCGATGCGGGAATGCTGACGTCGGCGAGATAGTCGGTCTTGTTCGTGAAGAAGTTCGCGCCGGATCCGGTCGGATCGATCAGGAGCATGTGGTGCTCCTGCGCGAGCGGGATAGCGACGGAGGTCAGCACCGAGCCGAAATCCGCAACGAGCACGTCGACCTTGTCTTGCGTTATCAACTGGTTGTATAACGTCGTGGCCGTCGACGTGGAACTCTGGTCATCGTAGGCAATGACCCGCACCGGAATTTTCTTTCCGAAAGCCTTGACAAACACGCCGCCGTCCTTGTTGACCGCGGCGGCCCAGTATCGCAGCCCTGCGATTTCCCCTTCGGATGCAACGGCGAACGTGCCGCTGCTTGCGTAGAGCGTACCGATCTTGATCTCGGATGGTGCGCTCGCGGCGCGCGCCGGACGGAAGAGTCCGGTCGCAAGGAGAGCCGCGCCAATGACAAAGGCAGCGGCGGTCAGCCACTTCGTACGAGATGCGATCATCACTATCTCCTCGCTAAAGAAATTTCCTGAAGAAAATCCGCGTTTATGATTGCAGGGCGCATCGTATTCGCGGCGAGCGTCCCGCAGGCTTCTTGGCAAGAGCCCTCTTGCGAAACTGCTAGGTATGCGAAATAGCCGCTAAGCATGCAATTCCAGGAACGATGTTCACGGAGGGCAATTCATTCCCACCGGTTCCTCGATTCGTTGCGCTCCGCTCTAGCGGCGCCGTTAGGAGCATGAAATGTCGGATGTCACACTGGATCGCAAATCCTTTCTGACGACGGCGGCCGTAGCATCGGCTGGACTCGTCACCGGCTTCCCCGCAATCCTTCCGAGCCGCGCTTTTGCGGCAGATACACTCAGGGTCGGTCTGAACGAAGAATACACCGGCGTGTACGCGGCCTATGCACAAAGCGAAACGCGCGGCGCGCAGATGGCAATGGACGCATGGAACGCGCGTGGCGGCGTGATGGGCGGCACGAAAGTAGAACTTGTTCAGGCAGACAACAACAATAACCCCGGCACGTCGGTCGAGAAGACGCGTCAGCTGGTTCTCGTCCAGAAATGCCCCGTGCTCATGGGCACGATCAACAGCGCGGACTCGCTCGCGGTGAGCGGTGCCGCCAATGCGCTCAACACGTTCTTCATCGATTCGGGCGGCCACGCCGATGCGGTCACCGGCGAGAAGTGCGAATACAGCACCTTCCGTACGTGCCATAGCACGTGGATGGAAACGCATGCGACCGGCTATTCGTTGGCCAAAAAGTTCGGGAAAAAGTGGTACATGATCATTCCCGACTACGCATTTGGCCACGCGCTGCAAGCCGGCTATCACGCGGTCGGCAAGCAGATCGGCGTCGAGTTCGTCGGCGAAGACCTCACCCCGCTGGGCACGACCGATTTCAGCCCGTACTTGACGAAGGTGCTCGCGGCCAAGCCCGATCTTTTGCTCGTACTGGTGCAAGGCGACGATTTCGTCAATTGCCTCAAACAGACGACGCAGTATGGGATCGTCGGCAAGGTGCCGATCGGCGGACCCCAGGTCGAACTCGAAGCCGTGTGGGCGCTTCCGAAAGAGGCCCGCGTCGGCTACTGGGGCGTTGAATGGTACTATACGGGCGTCAGCGTGATTGGCAGCGGCAACAAGCTCGCGGACGGCTTCATTTCGGAGTACCGCAAGAAATATGGCCAGCCGCCGACCGCGCGCAGTGCATTCGGTTACATCACGATGGATCGTATGCTGTGGACGGTCAACGAAGCCAAATCGACCAACGCGGCGAAAATGGCCAAGGCGCTCGAGGGCGCGAAGTTCCGTTCGGTCTGGGACGGCGAGGGCTATTATCGCGACGTCGACCATCAGCTTATGTGGCCGATGTGGGTCGGTCAGATCCGCGCGCAAGGAACCCCCGAGGACACGTACGACATCTTCGACATCGTCGACCGCCAAGAGGCTGAAAAGATCGAGCAGAGCGTGGCCGAGAAGAAGGCGGTCTGCCACATGAACTGGCCAACGTAAGTATCTCGAGTCGTTTCCCGGGAGTACCATACGCACCATGGCGCACATTGCCCCGGAGATCTTCAACGGCCTGATTCTGGGCGCGTTCTATGCGGTCGTTGCCATCGGTCTTTCGTTGATCATGAACCTGACGGGCACGATTAACATGGCGCACGGGTCGTTCATGACGCTCGCCGGGTACCTCGCCTTCGCGCTGGTCAGCGCGGGTACGAGTTACTGGTTCGCGCTCGCGGTGGCTCCCATTCTTACGTTAATCGTCGGCGTGCTGACGGAGCGGACGCTCATTCGTCCGCTCTATAAGCGCGACCCCGTTTATAGCCTCTTGCTTACTTTTGGGCTCTCGCTCATCGCCGAAGAGACGTACCGTTTGGTCTGGGGTGATAACGGGGTTCCTTTCTCGCCGCCGGTTGCGCTCCAGAGCGCCGTCTCGCTTGGTTTCATCGAATTCCCAGCCTATCGCTTGTTCATCGCCGGCGTGCTATTGGTGATCATCGTCGCGCTGGTCGTATTCTTGCAGCGCACACGCGTTGGTCTGCGCTTGCGCGCCGCCGTGCAGGACAACGAGATGATCGCGGCACTGGGTACAAACACACAGCTGCTCTACATGATGAACTTCGGTTTGGGCATTTTGCTCGCGGGCGTAGCGGGCGTGTTGGCCTCCGGCATGCTCGGCCTCAACCCGCAGAGCGGGAACGCGCTCTTGATGCCGGCTTTCGTGACCGTCATCGTCGGCGGTATGGGCAGCATTTTCGGCGCGGTCGCGGGCGGACTGCTGATCGGCTTGACGATCAGCATTGTGACGCTGTATATTCCCGCCGCTAGCGAGATCGCGATGTACATTCTGATGGCGGTGATCCTGCTGGTCCGGCCGCGTGGACTCTTCGGTGAAGAGGGTATCTTCGGATGATCATGGGCAATCGCGCCGGCTTGATCACGGCGCTCGTGCTCTTGATCGTTCTTCTCTTGATGCCGCAGATTGCGCCGCGTGTCGGTCTTGCCATCTCGGTCTGCACCGAAGTCTTGCTCTACGCGATTGCTGCGATGGCGGTTAATCTGTTGATCGGCTATACCGGCGTCTTGCCATTCGGAAACGCGGCGTTCTTCGGGCTCGGCGCGTACGGTGCCGGTTTGTCGATCGAATACTTGCACGTCGGCTTCATCGCGTCGATCGTGCTCGGGATGATCGCATCGTTTGTCGGCGCGTTGCTGATCGGTCCGTTTCTCCTACGCCGCCGCGGCATCTATTTTGCGCTGTTGATGATCGCTTTCGGTCAGGTGTTCTACTTTATCGCCTATCGCTTCACCGATATCACCGGCGGCGAAGACGGTATGAATTTCGCGCGGCCGGCCGTCGAAGGTCTCGGCGTCGTTCTAAAGGACCAGCAGTTCTACTACGCGATGCTGGTCGTTTTCGCGCTGGTGATGATCGGCTTTTTGCTGCTCGTGCGCTCGCCGTTCGGCCGGACGCTCTTGGCGATCAAGGAGAACGAAACCCGGGCGCGCTACCTCGGGCTCAACACCGACCGCTTCATCTTCGTCGCGCTGTTGATCTCGGCGATCATGGAAGGGTTGGCCGGCGCGTGTTACGGGCTCTCGATCATGTTCGCCTATCCGCTGATGCTCGATTGGCACAACTCGGGCAACATCGTGCTGATGACGATTCTCGGCGGCAGCGGCACGCTCTTCGGTCCGTTCATCGGCGCGGTTATCTTCGTGGTCGGACAAGAGATACTCTCGACCCATTGGATTTGGTGGCAGATCCCGCTCGGAGCGCTCTTCGTCGCCTGCGTGCTCGGTTTCCCGAAGGGCATCCTCGGAACGGCACTGGATCTCTTCTCGAAACGGCGCGGCGGCTTCGCATCGGAAGCGCGCGAGCTGGTACACGGAACGACGTACTCCGAGCGCGAGATCGTACCGTGAGCGAGGCGTTCTTCGAAGCGACGGGCATCGTCAAGCATTTCGGCGGTGTGCGAGCGGTCGAGAATGTTTCTCTACGAGTGCCGGCCGGCTCGATCCAGGCGATCATCGGCCCCAACGGCGCCGGGAAATCGACGCTCTTCAACGCGCTTTCCGGATTCTATTATCCCGACAGCGGAAGCGTGAGCTTCAAAGGCGTCGACATCACCCGTGCGCCTGCGTATCGCCGCATCGCGATGGGCCTGGGTCGTACGTTTCAAACCTCGAGCATCTTTCCGAACTTGACGGTGTACGACAATCTGCTGGTCGGCGTCCAGAGCGCGGAGAATCTCGCCTTTCGCTTTCGACCGGTTCGCGCCAACAAACGCAAGGAGATCGACGCGAAGATCGAACGCCTCCTGAACTTCGTAAACCTCACGGCTTCCGCGCACCGCCCCGTTGCGGAACTCGCGCACGGCAGTCAGCGCCTGTGCGAGATCGCGATGAGCCTCTCGACCGACCCGGTGCTGGTCATGCTTGATGAACCGATGGCCGGCCTGGCGCACGCCGAAACTGCGCGCATCGTTGAGGTCATTCACAAGCTTCATGACGAACTCGGGCTGACCGTGCTCTTCGTCGAGCACAACATGCGCGTCGTGCTCTCGCTCGCCGAGCGTATCATGGTGCTCGATCGCGGTAAAGTCCTTGCCGAGGGAACGCCCGCGCAGATTCGAGAGAACAACGCCGTGCGCGATGCCTATATCGGCAAAGAGGTGATCGAGCATGTCTGAGCGGCTCTTGACGGTCGAGAATCTCAACACGTATTACGGCAAGAGTCACATCTTGCACGACGTCGGGCTCGAAGTCGGCAAGGGCGAGTTGGTGGCGCTCCTTGGACTCAACGGCGCGGGCAAGAGCACGACCCTACGCAGCATTTTGGGGCTGACGCGTCCGCGCAGTGGAGCAATTGCCTTCGACGGAACATCGATCTTCGGCCGCTCGCCGTATCGGATCGCGCGTATGGGCGTCGGGTATGTGCCCGAAGGCCGACGCATGTTCGCGGGGCTTTCGGTGCTCGAGAATCTTCAGCTGGCGGAAAACGGCCGCAAGGGCGAGTGGTCGATTCCGCGTGTTCTCGAGCATCTGCCCAAACTCAACGAGCTCGTGCATCGTAAGGCCGGACGGCTCTCGGGCGGCGAGCAAGAGATGCTCGCGATCGGTCGCGCCCTGGTCTCGAATCCCCAGTTGCTGCTGGTTGATGAAGCTTCGCAAGGTCTCGCCCCGCTCATCGTCGAGGAAGTGTATCGCATCCTTGCCGCGCTCAAAGCGCGAGGCGTGGCGATCGTACTGGTCGAGCAGAATGCGTTGCTGGCGCTCAAGATCGCAGATCGCGCCTACGTCATGGAAGCCGGCCGAATCGTCTACCGCGGCGAGGCGGCCGAGCTGCTCAGCGATCGCAAACGCATCGCCGACCTCATGGGACTAACCGCCGCGGAACTGGCATCGTAAAAACGCGCGTGTCATCCCGAGCGTAGCGCTCCTTGTCATCCCGAGCGTAGGAGCGAAGCTCCGCAGTCGAGGGATGCCACCTTGTCATGCTGAGCGTAGCGCCGAAGGCGCGAAGTCGAAGCACACCACTTTGTCATGCTGAACGTAGCGCCGAGGGCGGGAAGTCGAAGGGCCCACCACTTGTCATGCTGAGCGTAGCGCCGAAGGCGCGAAGTCGAAGCAGCGTATAGCGGGTGGTCCCTCGACTACGCTTACGCTACGCTTGGGATGACAAGGGTGCGGCGCCCCGTCTCGTAGCGTTGCTCTTTTTCATGCTGCGCGTAGCCACTTGTCATGCTGAGCGTAGCGCCGAAGGCGCGAAGTCGAAGCACCGTATAGCAGGTGGTCCCTCGACTACGCTTCGC
>Ga0153924_1000086_pt1 | contig 68221 bp, 59 predicted proteins | sample TSNJ008MetaG_FD_104709 | JGI IMG/M metagenome (GOLD analysis project Ga0153924, IMG submission 104709) | Attine ant fungus gardens microbial communities from New Jersey, USA - TSNJ008 MetaG | ecosystem: Host-associated > Fungi > Mycelium > Unclassified | place: USA: New Jersey, Wharton State... | reverse complement strand
TGCTCGAATCTCAACGATCCTTATCTGGTGCTTTGTTGTGTTCTTTACGTTGTTTAATTTACAAGGTGCACGCCGCCCTCAGCGGCGGATCATTATCTTACCACACTTCCTTCGCGTTGTCAACTGCTTTCTTCATTTTTCTTCTGCTTTCGTGTTGATTCGTCATTATAGGAGTTGTGGCGCCGCTCTCTGCAGCAACTTTTTAAGGTTACCACACCTAAAATTCTTTGTCAAGAACTTTTTTTATTCTTTTTCAATTCTGAATAAATAGCAGCTGGAAATCCTTCAGTCCACTCCCCTCAGGACAATGTCCCGCCGGAAAGCGCTTGATCACTATAGCAAATTCAAACCCCATTTGTCAACACTAAAATCTTTACCCAGAAAATGACAGTGGTCCACAAGTTGAGGACATTTATCCATAAAAATTCGTCTTGCGGCGGACGCTCACCTGTGTTACTCTTTACATTATAGTAAATATTACAGCGATGACTGAGGGGTGTTTCCTATGCCAATTAGAATTCCGGACTCTTTGCCTGCCCGCATCACGTTAGAGGGTGAGAACATTTTTGTCATGACGGAGTATCGGGCGATTCATCAGGACATCCGTCCTTTGAAATTACTAATTCTAAATTTGATGCCCACCAAAATCGTAACTGAGACGCAGTTGCTGCGCCAACTCTCAAACTCCCCCCTTCAAGTGCAGGTGGAATTGCTGCACACCTCAAGCCATGCGTCTCAAAATACGGATGCCGAGCATCTTGAATCATTTTACCGAACTTTTGATCAAGTGAAGGACACCAAATATGACGGCATGATCATCACCGGCGCTCCAGTGGAAAATTTGGATTTCTCCGATGTGGATTATTGGGAGGAACTGTGCCAGATCATGGAATGGACGAAAACCCATGTTCACTCCACCCTGCACATCTGCTGGGGGGCACAGGCCGGCCTATATTACCACTACGGGATTCCAAAATACAGTTTGAACAGCAAATTGTTCGGTGTCTTCCCGCACACTGCCCTACGCAAACAATCTCCACTGTTCCGCGGTTTTGACGACATTTTCTATGTCCCTCATTCCCGCTACACAGAGAATCATCTTGATGATATTATGGCACAACCTGCTTTGGAATTGCTCTCTGTTTCAGAGGAGGCCGGCGTATTTGCCGTCAAAAGCAAGGACAACCACCGCTTCTTCATCACCGGCCACCCGGAATATGATCGGGACACCCTGGGCAATGAATATTTCAGGGACATCAATAAAGGGCTTGCCCTCGGGGTGCCAAAGTATTACTTCCCCCAGGATGATCCCACGCAGGCGCCGATTGTCCGCTGGCGCTCCGTTGCACAGCTTTTTTATACCAACTGGCTAAATTATTATGTTTATCAGACAACACCGTATGATTTGACCGAGATTGCTGAAAACACTAGGTCTTGAGGGCATTCAAGCGAGATGCTATAGTATCGTAAATTACCGCAATACACCACCGTACACTACATAAATGGTGTATGAAAACCAAGAAATTGGTGTATGAAAAAGAAATTTAATTCACCTATACACAAAAACAAGGGCAGGACTGGGCACAAAATCCCACACCTGCCCTTGTATTATTTTCGCGCGAAAAAAGCGAGTGCGCTGAAACAGCGCCTCGCCTAAAATAATTTCCACGCACAAACGAGGCGCTGTTTTGTTGTTTTCGTTTTCTTTCGGATGAGAATGATTGCAATCAGCAGTACATCGGCACATTTCTTGTTCTCCACACTGTATTTCTTTGCCCGCAGATGTCTTTTCTATTACGTACAGTCCCGAATACAGGCGGTTCAAATAAACGGATTATCTCCACCAGGCTGCCCTGGGGGAGCAAAGCCACCTCCAGGGTTTTGTCCTGCATGCTCTGGGCAGCCACCTCAGGATTGAGGCTCACATGTCGTTCATCAGCCGGTGTTTGCGTTCCGTCACAGATGGCAGGGCCCGCAATGACGGTATCCACCTCTTCAATACGGTGAAAATAGATGCCGATATTATTCCATGGGCGTTGTCTCCTTTACATCTTCTTATTCTGTCCTGCGATCTTCCTGCCAGCATAATCTTGGCCACATTAGAAAACATAGCAATTTTCGCGCCAGCTATAGCGGTACATCGAAGAAACAGAGCATAAAATTCTGTTCAGTGACACAGCCTTGGACGGTAACTGAGCCAAATCGCTTCCAAATGATAAAAGCCAGTGCTAAACCTCAATCTTTCCGGCTGCTGACTCTACATTTTGAAGCAGGCTCTCATCCATCAGCAACTGCTCTATCTGATTAATCTCACCATAAAGAGGGCGGTCGTCACCCAGCTGATCCACCTGCGCCCGTACCGTGGAATAGGCAGCCTCTGTACCCACACCCAGCCCTTTATCTCCGCGCAGGTCAATCGCTTGACAGGCACACATAATCTCCATTGCCAGCACCCTGCGGACATTGCGCATAATATCCCGCGCTTTCCGGGCCGCTATGGTTCCCATGCTCACATGATCCTCCTGATTGGCGGAGGAAGGGATGCTGTCCACACTTGCCGGGTGGGCCAGCACTTTATTTTCGGACACCAGCGCGGCAGCAGAATACTGGACAATCATAAAGCCAGAGTTGACGCCGCCGTTTTTCGCCAAAAACGCGGGCAGGCCGCTCAAAGCAGGATTCACCAACCGCTCCAGCCTGCGTTCCGACACATTAGCCAGCTCTGACAAGGCGATCCCAAGGAAATCAAAGCTAAGCGCCATGGGCTGTCCGTGAAAGTTGCCTGCGGAAATACCTTCTCTGGAGTCGGAGAACACAATGGGGTTATCCGTAACAGAGTTCATCTCAATTTCCACCTTCTCCTGCACATATTGAACGGCATCCCTGCTTGCACCATGTATTTGAGGGACACAACGCAGGGAATATGCGTCCTGTACCCGGATTTCTCCCTGGCGAGTGGTGTTTTTACTTCCTTTTAGCAGCTGAAGCAGAGTCCGGGCGGTATCCATTTGACCTCTATGGGGGCGGCATTCGTGGACGCGTGAATCCAAAACGTCTGTAATCGCGTTTTGCGCTTCAAAGCTCAGTGCCGCAGCCACATCCGCGGTTTTCAAAAGCCCCAGGGCGTCATAGACCGTCAGCGCCCCCACAGAGGTCATCACCTGGGTTCCATTGATCAGGGCCAGCCCCTCCTTTGCCATCAGGGTTACAAGGGGAATGCCCGCCCGTTTCATGGCCTCGGCTCCGGTCATCATTTCACCCTGATACTCCGCCTCACCATAACCGATCATGGGCAACACCATATGGGCCAGCGGAGCCAAGTCACCGCTGGCTCCCAATGAGCCCTGTTCTGGAATCTGCGGCGTTACGCCGCAGTTGAGCATATCCACCAGGGTTTGAACCACCTCCAGCCTTGTCCCGGAATAGGCTTTACACAGGTTGTTGACCCGCAGAAGCATGATGCCACGGGCATACTCGCGCGCAAAACAAGGCCCTGCCCCTACCGCATGGGTGACAATCAGGTTCTTTTGCAGCAGCATGCAGTCATTGGTGGAAATCACAGTATCGCAAAACTTGCCGAACCCCGTGGTAATTCCATAGACTACCCGCTGCTCTGCAATCATATCGGTTACCACCCCTCGCGTGGATGTAACAAGCGCTTTGGCCTGTTCAGATAGTTCAACCGCCGCGTCATGACGGCAAACAGCTACCACTTGCTCCAGTGCGAGGTCGTTTCCAGTCAGAATCACAGTCTGCATTTTGGTGTACCTCCTCTTCATATCAATACGTTAATACGCGGACACTTCCCATGCTCCGGCAACCGCTACACCAGGATAAATCCTCACGGCTTTGAAGCAGGAGCTGTCCCCGGCGGACCGCGATAACAACATCAGCCTAATACCAGCAAACAGCCGGCTAAGCGAAATAATAAGCCACCCGAAACGCTTTCGTTCCGGGTGGCTTCATTCCAATCGTGCGCAGTTCCACCCTGAGACAAATCCATTCCATACCTTATCGCGTTATCTCTCAACGATATTCTCCCCGGCGCGGGGCGAATATACTCTTATCTCTGTCTCAAGAACCGATCCCAAGCTATGGGAAATTCCGCCCGGACTACGGTATTTTTGGGGCCACTTGTGCTGCCATGACACAAGTTCAGCCTCAATTTTCCGCGTATCCTTTTTTTATCTATTTCATACCTGAAATAGTCCAGTTCCAACTTTTACTCTGCCGTTTTATGCCATTCTTGCCTGACTGTCTCGCACGCCTGCGTCAGCCATGCCGCCGCAGCGGTAGCATGCCACAAAGTGTCCGGGCAAAACTTCCGACAGTTCCGGCTCCGAGGCGGAGCACGCCTCTACGCATTCGTAGCAGCGTTTTTTAAACCGGCACTCGTTGGGCAAATCAATGGGAGAGGTAACCTCTCCACGCAGAATGATGCGCTCTTTCTTCGCAGACAGGTCCGGAATGGGGATTGCGGAGAGAAGCGCTCGTGTATATGGATGGAGTGGGTTTGCGAAGAGTTCCTCCGAGGGAGCCTTCTCCACAATATGGCCCAGGTACATGACCGCGATCTCATCGGAAAAATGATGAACCACAGACAGGTCGTGCGTGATAAAGATACAGGTCAGCCCCATCTGCTCCTGTAAATCTTTCAGCAGGTTTAGAATCTGGGCCTGAATGGATACGTCCAAGGCGGATACCGGCTCATCACAGACAACCAGCTTCGGATTCACGGCCAGGGCGCGGGCAATGCCAATCCGCTGGCGGCGGCCGCCGTCCAACTGATGGGGATAGGTGTTGAACCAGCGTTGTGCCAGTCCCATTCGATCCATCAATTCAAGGACTCTTTTCTCACATTCGGCGCGGTTCTTAACAATGTGGTTGGTCAAAAGAGGTTCACTAATGATCTGGCTCACTGTTTTTCTTGGATCCAGAGAGGCAAAAGGATCTTGAAAAATAATTTGAAAGTCCTTTCTCCGCTTGCGCAGTTGTGAGCGGCTGAGCTTAGCTATATCCTCCCCCTCAAACAGCACCTGGCCGGAGGTTGGCTCAATCAGTCGCAGGATCGTGCGTCCCACCGTGGACTTTCCGCAGCCGGACTCACCGACAATTCCCAAGGTATGCCCATGCTCCACCGTGAAGCTGACATGATCAACAGCCTGGAGCAGCCCCCTCTTTGTCTTGAAGTATTTGCACAGATTTCTGACGTCTAAGATGGGAGTACTCAAGGCATATTCCCCCTTTTAATTTTGAATTCGGGCTCCCGATACCGTGAGCAGCGAACCATATGCGTCTCACTGACCGTTTGGTCCGACTGCTCCAATTTGCGGCACTCCTCCGTGGCATATGCACAGCGCGGGGCAAAGGCACATCCCTCGGGAAGCTCAGTTGGGTCTGGCATAGCCCCGGGAATGGGGGTCAGACGTGCAGTCCGCTGATTGATGTTCGGCAGGGAGGAAAACAGGCCTTCTGTATAGGGGTGCAGCGTGTGGTTGAACACATCGTCCAGGGTCCCGTACTCAACGATGTTGCCGGCATACATGACGGCCACGCAGTCACAGATCTCGGCCACAATGCCCAGGTCATGGGTAATCATCAGCATGGAGGTCTGGTACGTTTCCCTGTACTCCTTGATCAGCTCCAGGACCTGTGCTTGAATCGTGACATCCAGAGCCGTGGTGGGTTCGTCCGCAATCAACAGCTTGGTGTGGCACGCCAGTGCAATGGCGATGACCACGCGCTGCTTCATTCCGCCGGAGAGCTGGTGGGGGTAGTCACTGGCGCGTTCACGATGAATCCCAACGATTTCCAGCATTTCCTTGGCACGCTCCATTGCCTCGTGCGCGCTGACCTGCTCATGAATCTGGATGCTCTCCGCAATCTGCTCTCCCACGGTGAACACCGGGTTCAGCGCGGTCATAGGATCCTGAAAAATCATGGAAACTTCTTTGCCTCGAATTCCCTCCATTTCTTCCTCTGTAAAGGACATCAGATCCACACCGTCAACCATGATGGACCCGCTGATTATCTTTCCGGGAGGATCAGGGATAATACGCAGGATAGACAGGGCTGTGGTCGTCTTGCCGGCGCCGGTTTCTCCTACCAGCCCCAGGGACTCCTTCTGCCCAATCTTGATATTGATTCCGTTGGCCGCGCGAACCACACCGCCTTCTGTGTCATAGTGCACAACCAAGTCTTTGATTTCAAGAATATTTTTTTTTACATCACTCATTACAGTCGCCCTCTTCAGCGCTTCAGTCTGGGATCCATGGCATCGCGCAGCCCATCTCCGATCATGTTGATGGAGAGCACGGTAATCATAATTGCCAGGCCCGGGAACAATGTCATATAGCTATAGTCTCGGATAAAGTTGCGGCCGTCAGACAGCATTCCGCCCCACTCCGGCATGGGAGTGGGAACGCCCAGCCCCAGGAAGGTCAGTGCAGATGCAGTGCCGATTGCGGAGGCAATGCGCAAAGTCGCCTGAACCATAATGGGAGCCAGCGCGTTGGGAATGATATGGAACAGGATGATCTGAATTTCCCGACTTCCGCAGGCGCGGGCTGCCTCAATATACTCCTGGTCCCGAATGGTCATGACAGAGGCGCGGGCAATTTGGGCGAATGCAGGGATGCCTACCACCCCGATTGCAACCATCAATACCACAATGCCCCGACCAAAGGCTGTGGTCAGACACACTGCCAGCAGCATGCTGGGAATCGGGCTGAATACATCCATGACACGCATAATCGCAGTCTCGACAAGCCCGCCGAAATAGCCGGCGATCACACCAAGTGAGGAGCCGATCAGAAGGGAAACCGCAACAGAGCACACGCCAATCGACAGGGAATAGCGGGCGCCATAGAGCAGCCGGATTAAAATATCCCGACCAAAGTTGTCTGTACCAAACAGGTGTTTAGAGGAAGGCCATTGCAGCATCTCAGAGACATTGATGGCGATCACCTGTGTCTCATAGTCAAACATAAATTCAGAAAGAATGGCGAAGAACACAATGATACAAAGCACGATCAGACCAATGACCGCACCTTTATTTTTTTTAAAATCCCGCCAGAGTTCTGATAGATAATTGATCCGTTGGAACTCTGTCTTTGGATTGGCTGTTTGTGCCGCTTGTTTTTTAACCATACTGTACACCTGACTTTCCTTCCTGCAGAATTCCGGTGAGCCTTATTTGGAATATCTGGCCTTGATGCGGGGATCAACAAATGCATACAGAATATCGACCCCCAGAATGACAATACTTGACAGCATGGTCGTCAGTATGATACTGCCCACAACCATCGCCTCATCTCTGGTATTAATTGAGTCGATGATCAGCCGTCCCACGCCCGGCCAGGCAAATACGGTTTCTGTCACAACCGCGCCGCCCAGCGATACGCTGAATTGGCTGCCGGCAGCAGTAATAATGGGAATGAGGGCGTTGCGCAGCGCGTGATGGTAAATCACCTTGCGTTCACTGACTCCTTTTGCTCTTGCAGTTCGAAGATAGTCCTGGCGAATGACCTCCAGCATGGATGAACGGGTGGTTCGGATCAACAGCGCGGCCTGGCCGGTGCCAATGGTGATGGCGGGCAAGATGATACTTCTCCAAGTGCCATCGGCAAACGAAGGCAGCCAGCCCAACTGGAGCGAGAAGACCATAATAAGCATGAGTCCCAGCCAGAAGTTCGGAATTGACAATCCCAGCAGGCCAAAGAACATACTTGAGCTGTCTATCCATGTGTTTTGTTTTCGGGCAGCCAGGATGCCAAAGGGAATGGCAATCAGCATAGCGACAAAAATTCCCCAGAAGGCCAGCTCCAGCGTTGCGGGAAGGCGCTTCATATAAATCTTGAACGCAGAGTCGTTATAAGTAGAAGATGTGCCCATATCACCACGCAGAACACCGGCCATATATCGGGCATACCGGACAACAACCGAATCGTTCAGACCCAACTCTTCACGCAGCTCCTCCTTTTCGGTGGCTGTAAGCTCCGGATACTGCGCGTCTACAGAATCACCCGGAGTCAGGTCAATGATAAAGTACACAATAAAGGATACCGCAATCATAATCGGGATCATAAGCAGACAGCGTTTGATAACATAGCGAAACATGCGTTTCCTCCTTTTGGACACTGACCAATATCCCAAGGGTTACATCACATCCCTGCTGAGAACACTTTATGAAGGTCGGGTTCTTCAGCAGGGATGTGAGAGTTCAGGCCCTTTCATTCCCCAGAAATATCTATAGCATATGTCCCATGGGGTCCCCCGGGCGCAGAGCGGCCAATGAGATGTGCTCCGGGCGCAGAGAGAGGCGGATCAATTATACACAGGGATGCAGATGTTGCGCAGATCGACAATGGCGCCGTTCGGGGGAACCATCCCCTCCACCGCCTTCTTCATGCCCAGGTTGTTCAGCTCAATGGCGATGGGCAGGAACGCGGCCTTGTTTGTGATATAATTCTCCAGTTCGGCGTATAATTCCTGGCGCGTGGCTTCGTCATTTTCGGCAACGGCTCTGTCCAGCAGCTCATCCACATAGGGATCGTTGTTATTGGTGTAGTTCAGAGGGGCGCTGGAGTACCAGAAGGTGCGCAAGGCGGCATCGGGGCCATAGGTGTACCCGGAATAACCGCTGACCATCATGTCATAGGTTCCGCCCGGGGCAATGGCAGAGGAGAACGCAGCGCTCTCTGCGGTAGTGCAGTCCACTGTAATGCCGATCTTGGCCAATTGAGACTGGAGCAGGGTGGCAATCGCGGTATCGTTCGCGGCATTGGTGGTCAGAATGGTGGTGGAAAACCCGTTGGGGTAACCCGCATCAGCCAGCAGCTGCTTCGCCTTCTCCACGTTATAGTCAAAGCCCTCCACCTCGGAGTAGTATGCGTTATCAGAGTGCATGACGTTGTTCAGGGAAGTGGCATTGCCCTGATAAACAGCAGTCAGAATCTCATCGTAGTTGATGGCGTGGGCGATGGCTTGGCGGACCAGCTCGTTGTCAAAGGGGGCTTTGGCCTGGTTCAAGGAGAGGTAGCGGACGGTGGAACTCGGATACTGCTCCAAGCGCAGGTCGGTGTTCTCAGCAACGTACTTCAGATCGGTCGTAGACGGATCCTGGATGATGTCGACCTCGCCGGTCTGCAGCGCGATCAAGCGGGCGGAAGCCTCCGGGATATAGCGCAGGATCAAATGCTCGGTCTTGGGCGCTCCTCCCCAGTAGTCGTGGAAGGCATGGAAGGAAATGTAATCGCCCGGCTCCCAGTCGCCGTACATATAGGGACCGGTTCCAATCTTAACAGCCTCTTTCGCCTCCATGGTGTCATAGGCATTTTTGGAGAGAATCGAGACTTCCGGCGCGGTAATCCTATAGAGGAAGTCCATGTCGGTGGCCTTCAAATTGATCAGGATGGTATATTCGTCCACCACTTCCATGGATTCAATACCATTCACGCGGGTGGCGCTGTTGCCCTGATTGGCAATCTCGAAAGAGAATTTGACATCTTCAGCGGTGAAAGAATTTCCATTATGGAACTTCACGCCCTCACGCAGGATGAACTTCCACTGGGTGTCGGAGGTCTGTTCCCAGGAGGTGGCCAGTGCAGGAGCAATCTCCTGGGTGGCTACGTCCAACTCAACCAGGGTGTTGTACACCCACAGATAGGCGGACTTGGTCACGTTTGAGACGGTGTTGTGCATGTCCTGAGTGATAAAGTCCAGCTTTGGGCAATAAATGATGGTATCCTGATAGCCAGTGGGTTCACCGCCAGAACCGGCAGGATTGGTGCCACTCCCTGAGCCTGAGCCCGAGTTGCCGTTGGAGGGGGAGCATCCGCCCAGAAAAACCAAGGTAAGCGCGAGACAAAGAGCGCGTTGTAGAACAGACGTGCGTTTTTCCATTTTTGTACCTCCTAATTTATCAATCCAAACATCTTTCTGCCACAACAAATATAAGCAAATTTTATGCCAAATAGAAAGTCCGGTTTTCCGCGCAATGAAACGCAGCAAACCAAAAAGATCGGCAAAAAATGCCGAATTCAGAAGCATTTTTTGCCGATCTGATCCCCCGTATGGACTGGGCGCGCGAACCTGTTCAAGATACCTTGCGCGCAGGCCCTCTTGTAATCCAAAGGTATCTTATCACATATATGCCAAGTAGAATACCCCAGGAGATACTTTCCGCAAGGGCAAAAATATCATTTCCGCATTGATTGCCGATTCGATAAGACACGGCGACCCGGATCAACATCGCAACCACATTGACAATACTGGTGAAAACTACATCTCCGCAACCATCCAGGTAGTTTCGGATTGCGGTAGCGACACCAAACACCAGATAAAAACGCGCAATATACTGAAAAAAGTCCGTCCCAATTTTCACAGATATCGAAGAGAGACCAAACAGAGACAGCAGCGCCTGTCCGCCCAGGACCACGATCCCTGTCAGCGCAAGGGAGATCACCGCCATAACGCACATCCCGATGTACAGACTTTTCCTGGCCCGCTGCACATCGCCTGTTCCGGTATTCTGGGCGACCGCTGTGGCAATGCCGGTCCCGAAATGGATGACAGGCAACATGACCACGTTGTCAATTCGATAAGCGGTTGTGATGGCGGCCACAGTCAAACTTCCAAATCCATTCATAAAGCTCTGCAGGGCCAAATTCCCGACTGATTTGATGCTTGACTGAACCGCGATGGGCAGACCCATCCCAACGCCACGTAACAGGATCCCCTGATCCACCTTATCCTCTCTTATGTTCAGCCGCAGAAACCCATACTTTCTTCCTGTGTACCCAACAATGAATACCGCCATGGCGGACTGGGAAAAAACAGTTGCCGCCGCCGCGCCCGCGGCGCCCCAATGAAACCCTGCTACAAAGATCACATCAAGAATCAGATTGATCAGGGAGGACACGGAAATGGAAAAAAAAGCCGCCTTACTGTCCCCACATCCCCGCAGCACTGCCGCATACACATTGTAAACAGCAACAAAAGGCGTCCCCAGCATATAAATACGCAGATATTGTGAGGCGATTGCAACTGTGTCCTGTGCGGTATGGAGCGCGCGCAGGATGTTCGGCGCGAACAGCGACCCGGCAAACCCCAGAACCGTGCAGGCTGTTCCAATGGTCAGTGCAAATGAGAACAGAACCCGTTTCAAATCCTGATGCTGTCCGTTTCCATACATCTGCGCAGAGAGGATTCCAATCCCAGAGGTAAAGCCAGTAATGACCAAAACGAATACACCCGGAACGGTTCCGGACGCTCCAATTGCAGCAAGGGCGAGGTCGCCTTCTATATTGCCTACAACTATCGCGTCCGCCCAGTTGAACAACTGCAGCAGCAGCCCACTCAAAATAAGGGGGATACTGAACATCAGCAGTGGTTTGGTGAGTCTTCCTTGCCTCATATCATTTGACACGCAGCTTCCTCCGTTCTGTTTTTTTCAAAGCCTGGCGGACTCCAAACCAAATCATGAGTCCGATCCGGTATTTTGTGATCTCCCGCAAGAAAAAGCATCCCGAAAATCCTGAAAAGGACTCTCGGGATCTCTTTTTATCTGTTTGGGATCTCTTTTTATCCGTGCTGTTTCCAGTTAAAACCAATCTCCCAGGGAAAATAGTGATAGGACCAAGCGGCCAGTTTATTGGTGTATAGCAGGAAGCTGCGGTAGATTTCAATAAACTCGTCCTTACTCTCGAACTCATCAAAACACTCGCGGAAGCGGCGGCAGAAGCCCTGCATCTCACGCATGCCGGAATAACCCAGATATTCCGTGTAAGGGGGATGGAATACCATATAGAGTTTCTTTAGCTGTTCCAGATCATAGGAATCTTCATAGGCCAGCTTCAGGATAGGATACATGGTATACATGGAAAAGTCCCGGATCATACCGTTGGAGAAGTCCAGAGCTGTCCAGAACTGGCCGTAAGAACCAGCTTCATTGCCCACATCACCCAAGCGGATGTCACGAAGCTCCTTGGGCTCCTCAGTCTCCATCGCAGCGGTAGCGGCTTCGAGGTCGACTTTCAACTGTTGCCATTTCTTCATCACGCTTCACGCCCCTTCGAAAATTTCACCAGAATGGGCTTTTTGTCGCCGCTGTAGTTTTCCCAAACCGTCTTGCCAACGTACTCCAGATTGGCGACTTCCTTGGGATCGATAAAGCCAACAATGGGGGTCATCAGATCCTCGGTCACCTTACCATAACGAACAATCAGCTTATTGCCTGTCTTCTGGGAGTAAGACACCACTCCAGGAGGGGTATCCTTGATCTCCATCTGGAACGGAATCTCTGCCAGGCTGATCATGGGGGCCCAGCAGTACATAGACTTTCCAGTGACCATGGCATGCTCCTGGATTGAGGTCATGGGCAGATTTTCCCAAATCTCATGGATCAGCTCCGCGTTTCGTTCATCCTCGAGGACGGCCTCAACCTTAACGCCAAGGTCGGGCCACTCAATGAACATGGTCTTCATTTGATTTCCTCCTCTTACGATCTATTTGGTCGAGGGCATTGCAGTCTGCCGCGCCCTTTCCCATCTTGTTGTGATGTCCATTCCAACGAAGGGCAACGGACACATCTCAGGGCGTTTCGTTGCCCTTTGCACCAATCCAACAGTCGGTGCACCGCATACATCATTTGACTTGTCTGTTTTTACTGTAAATCATATTGAAATTTAAGTCAAATACCATTATAATTAAAATATCAATAACTTTTTACTTAAGCTTGGAGGGGATAGATCGTGACGGACCGCCAACTGGAGTGTATCATTGCCATAGCCGATCATAAGAGCTTGACCGGCGCCGCAAAGCAATTGTATGTCAGTCAGTCCTCCCTGTCTCAAATGTTGACGAAGGCGGAGAAGGAACTGGGCGTACTGCTGTTTTCTCGCACCGGCACCTCTATGGTTCCCACCTATGCCGGGGATCAGTATCTGAAAGCGGCCGGCGAAATCTCTGAAATCAAGCAGACCCTCGCCTACCGGCTCAAAGACATCAACCAATCCCGCCAAGGGCGGATCACCATCGGTATCTCCCCAAAGCGCAGCGCTCTGTTCATGCCGGTGGTCCTCTCTACCTATATGAAGCGGTATCCGGAGGTGGAGATCGTATTTCTTGAGGAAGACCAGCATCGTCTGGAGGACATGGCTCTGCAGGGAAAGGTAGACCTGGCCTTTGTAACGAACCCCCTCATGAAAAAGCAGTTGGAATATGAATATTTATACCGGGAATATATACTGCTCGCCCTCCCGTACCCCCATCCGCTGAATGATATCCTGGATGAATCACAACCCGTTGACCTTCACCTTGTCAAGGATGTTCCCTTTATCCTCACTCGCACCGGTCATGATATCCGTCGGCTGTGCGATCAGGCTTTCTCGGATTTTCACATCTCCCCCGATATCCAGTTGGAATCCCACAGTATGGACCTCTGCTTCCAGATGACGGCCTATGGGATCGGCGCCACGATGATCCCGGATACGCTGGCAAAGGGCCACCCGTTTCAGAATTTGTCCAGGTGCTACCGCATTGGAGAAGCCTATAGCCGTTATGTTGCGATCGTCTACCGTAAGAACATGTATATGTCCTATATTTTAAAAGAGTTTATTTCCATCGCTTCAGAGCAGATTATCGGCAAGTACAAAAATGACACGGCGGATTAGTACCGTGGCGTGCTGTTACACTCAGAGGCTAACCCGCTGCCAAGGAAGGAAAAAAGTTATGCGTGTCCGGAGAATCCTTTCCACCATTTGGCTGATCTGTCTGTTATTTCTGATTGGCCCGGTCTCTGCGGTGACAAATGTAAATGCCAAAACGGTCCGGGTCGCAGTCTGTCCCCATACCCCCCCATTCCAATTTCTGGACGAAAACTATTATCTGACCGGAATTCATATCGATATTATGGAAGAAATTGCCCAGCAGAATAACCTCTCCATCATTTACACCACATACAACACAAAATCAGAATGCATCTCAGCGCTCAACCGCGGTGTGGTAGACATGGTGCTGGGATATCAGACACAGGAGTACGACATAACAGACCACTTGGTGACAAGCGAGTTGTCCACCGGAACGATCAGCATCGTGGCAAACAAAAATTTGGCCGCCTATATTGAGCAGACCCAGCGCACCACACCCTTCGCAATCGCCTTTGAGTATGGCGCCATCGACTACTCCCTGCTGCACGCCCTGGGCTTCCACCGCCTTCTGGGGGTGGGCAATCAGGATCAGGCGGTAGACGCGCTGCTGTCACAGGAGGCTGACATCACGGTGGGGCTCAGCGAAAGCATCTCCTATATCCTGCACCAGAGGGGTATTGAGCGGGAGTTCACAACCATCCACGGCAGAGTCAGTGCCGTCCAGTTTGCCATTCTGGTCAGTAAGGAGTCGCCGTCCTTGTACCGGCTGTTGGACAAGGCCCTGATCGAGCTGCATACAAGTGGGGTCTATGAGAAAATCTGCGATTTCTGGATCAGAAACCAGTCGGAGCAACGGCTTCAGTTCATTGTAAACGGCCTGATCGTGACCGCGTTGCTCACCATTTTGATCACTGCCGTTGTTCTGTGGTTTAACCATGTCCTGCGCAAACGGGTGGGTGTGAAAACAAAAATGCTGTATGAGGTCAACCAGTCGCTGGAACAGACGATCACACGGCTTCAAAACGAGGACATGTTCCGAAATCAGATGATCGATTCCCTGCCGGTGGCCGCCATCCTGTTCGATTTGGGCTTTACCGTCACGTTGATGAACCCAATGGCCCATATGCTCTGCGGCCTTGACAAAACCGATGAGTCCTGTACCGATGCAAAACGCCTCCCGGTATTTGGATATATTTTGCAGCGACTGAACCATACTATTTTTTCTCCTGATCCACAGATCGAGCAAAAACGCATCTTTGAACTCAGAGATGGCAACACGATATATAAATATCGCTGCTGGATTCACCGCCTTGTGGAGGGAACGCACTTTGCCGGCGCTTTGATGATGGTTGAAAACATTACACAGGAGGAGCTGCGGCGCAAGGAGTTGTTCGCCATGGAAAAGGCAAACACGCTCAATCAGTTGGTGGCAGGCATTGCCCATGAAATCAAGAACCCCCTTATGACCATCAAAACCGCAGTCTCACTCATGGCAAGCCGGTGGGAGGACTCTAATGTAAGAAGCGCCTTCCTCCAGTTTATTCCTGACGAGGTAGACCGGATGAACAGCCTGGTGGAAGGTCTTTTGAATTACGCCAAACCGCCTGGCGAGGCATTCAGCGTCTTTCGCATGTCCGAGCCTGTACGCCGCAGCTTTGGTATGGCAAAAATAACCGACAACACATCCCGGATTCAATTCACAATTTCCCTGGATGAAGACCTCTATATCTGCGCGCAGCGGGATCTCCTGCGGCAGGCCCTGACCAACCTGCTGATCAACAGCATGTGGGCGGTGAACAAAAAATGGGAAAACGCGCCGTTGGAAGGCTGGAACGGCTCTATCAGCTGCCGCGTCTATGCCGAGGGTGACTGGGTTTGCCTTTCGGTTTATGATGATGGCATTGGCATGTCGGACGATGTGCTCATCCGCTGTACAGAGCCCTTCTTTACGACAAAGCTTGCCGGAACCGGATTGGGGATGGCGCTGGTGAAGCAGTTCGTAGAAAACAGTGGCGGAACCCTGCTCATCCACAGTGTGGAGAATCAATTCACTGAAATCCTGATCCGCTTTCCCAGGCACCTCACAGATTAAGTTGTATCCCGCTAACCTCCTGTGGCGCCAGGATGCCGCACAACTCTGAAGAAACAGGCCTCCTAAAACAAAGCTGCATGAGAGGCATTTATGTTCCTGCCTCTTTGTACCCTGCATAGCGGAAAGGTTTGGCGATCATTATGAAATATAAAATTATTATTATTGACGATGAGTTGAGCATGTGTACCTTCCTCAGTCTGGCGCTGAGCAAGGACTACGACATCCAGTACGCCATCACCGCCAAAGAGGGCCTGGATCTGCTGGAAAAAACGAAGTTTGATCTGGTGCTTTTAGACCTTATGATCGGAAGCACCAGCGGGATTGAAGTGCTGAAAAAGATTCATCTAAGCTATCAGAATCTCCCTGTGATCATGATGACGGCCTACGGCAGCATCCCAACCTCGGTTGAGGCCATACGCGAGGGCGCGTTTACCTATCTCGTAAAGCCTCTGAACGTAGATGAGCTGTCCACCTTTATTGAGCAGGCGCTATCAATGAAGCAAATCGCCGAAGAATGTGATTATCTGAGGGAGGAACTCAGCAGCCACTATAGCTACCATGAGATCATTGGAAACAGCCCTTCGATCCAAAAGGTTTACAATATGATTGAGCGCCTGAAGAACTTGGACACCGGTGTCATGATCTATGGCGAAAGTGGCACCGGTAAGGAGTTGGCCGCCCGTGCGCTGCATCAACTCGGTCCCCGGCGCGCGCATCGTTTTGTAGCCATCAACTGTGCCGCTGTCCCGGAATCCCTGATTGAGGAGGAGTTCTTCGGCCATAAGCGCGGTACATTTACCGGCGCGGCGCAGGATCGCAGAGGGAAGCTGGAAATTGCGGACAAGGGCACCTTGTTTTTGGATGAGATTGGTGACATGCCGCTGAATCTGCAAGGGAAGCTGCTGCGGGTCCTTCAGGAGAAGGAATTCTCTCCCTTGGGCAGCAACAAAGTATACCCGCTGGATGTCCGTGTTCTGACCGCCACCAACCGAAACCTGGAGCAAATGATTAAGGACGGGACCTTTCGTCAGGACCTTTACTTTCGCCTGAATGTAGTCAGCATCACGATGCCGCCCCTGCGGGAACGGAAAGAGGATATCCCATTGCTGTGCAGCTATTTTCTCCGGCAGTTTGAAGACGCGCAAAAAAGGGAGCATATGACCATTCTCCCCCAAGCGCTGGACGCGCTCATGGCCTACGACTATCCCGGAAATGTAAGGCAATTGGTCAACATTCTGGAACACGCCATGATCCTGTCCTCCGGCCATACCATCGCCCTGGAAAACCTGCCCGATGTGGTGCGCAAACCTTCTCTGGGCGGCCAGGCCGCCGTCAATTTTCCCAAGGTGACCATTCCGGAGATGGAAAAAATGATGATACAGGCAAGCCTGCAGCGCAACCATGGAAAGAGGAAGGAAACGGCTGCTGAACTGGGAATCAGTCTGAGAAGCCTGTTCAACAAAATCCGGGAATATGAGATTGATCCCCAGGAATCATGAGGCAAAATGCGCCACAAAATGTGGCGCATTTACGCGCTGCCGCAGGTGCGCGGAACCGTAAAAAACGGACCATAACAAAAGCCCCCAAATTGGAAAGGTCAAGAAAGGGCAGACAGGAAGATTAGTTAACTGCTGGACTGGTATGCCTGAGTAAGCTTTTCTGTCGCAATTCGGATGAATTCCTTTGTAATAAACGGCAAATACATGTTTTTCCGATAGACAATGGCCATTTTTCTGTTATACCGCGCTCCGGTGGGGAAAACCTTCACCAGGTCGCGGTACCTGTGATCACAATACAGGGTATCCGGGATGATGGTAGCGCCAAGTCCAAAAGCGGACATTTGAAAACACACGTCCATACTATGACTTTCCAGCAATATTCTGGGCTGGATCTGCGCCTCCGAGAGGAGTTGGTCCGCCAAAGAGCGCAGGTTATGTTCTTTGTGCAACAGAATAAAGGGGGTGTCCTTCAGTTGCGCCAATTCCTTCAACTGGTTGGAAGCGCAAAGCGGGTGCCCCTTTGGAAGCGCAAGAAGTATCTTCTCATCGAACAGGGTGTGGTAACAAAACTCGCTGCTGGCATAGGGGGATACCGTGAATACGATATCAATTTTACCGCTTTGCAGCAGCTTGTCCAGTTCAGCCTCCTTCCCCTCAGTAAATAAGATATTTACATCGGGATACTGCCGGATAAAATCAGGCAGTATCAAGGGCGTGAACAGCCAGCTTCTGGATTGGGACATGCCGATATGAATGCTGCCAAAGTGGCGGTTTTCTTGTTCGCTGTACTGGGCCAACAGGTTCCGTTTGATCTCCAAAATCTCTCTGGCCGACTTCAAAAACAGTTCGCCGGAGGGTGTTGGAACCAGTGCTGATGAGGTCCGCAAAAAAATTTTTATACCAAGCTCCTCCTCTACATGGGCCAATATTTGAGATAAGGCGGACTGCCCGATAAAAAGCTTCTGGGCTGCGTGGGTGATATTGCCTTCTGCAGCAATTGCTACGATATATTCTAGTTGTTTATCGGTCATTTCGTATCCCTCTATCATTTGTAAAATCTAATAGCTGAGATTATTATAATTATATTTTACAAATTTGTAAAGGTGAGATACACTAAAAAAAGAAAACTGGCAGAAGAGCAAGGACAGCAGAGTACCATTTGATGCGCTGGAAGGGAGCTTATGGAATGAAAACAATGATAATTGAATGGCCGGAACTAGAGGTCAAGGTGGAAGCGGTATTGGAAGATGTCCGCAACGCGGACTTGATCAACGAAATCTGGGAGCATCTTCCCATGGTCGCCGTCCAGGAGCACGCCGCAGTAACAGGCAAGTCCATGTACGCCTGGGTTCCCATGGTCAGCACTGCGGAAATTTCCTATCAGATGAGGATTAAGGATACCCCTCCCGGGGTCGTTTCTTACTCCCAGAAGACCGGCAATAAGATGGTGGTCCGCTACGGCAGAGTCACCGAGGACCTGATGACCCCCATCGTTGGCTTCATCGACCAGAAGCACGTGCCGGAGCTGGAAAAGGTTGGTCAGGCGGTCTGGGAGAACTATAAACTGGACTGTGATGACAGAAAAATCTATACGGTCAAATTCTCGAAAGGATGTGAGAAGGGATGAAGAAATGGGAACAGCTCAAGGTTGACATTGAGAGTTCTTTCAAGGCCATGCAGTTGGTGGAACCGAAGGAGCTCCATGATTTTCGAACTAACACTGCGGGAACTGAGGCCGGCTCCTTCGGCCAGTATTGGCCCGTGATCGACTTTGCCGTTGGAATGGTGCGCGACCTGGCCGGTTACACCATGTATCCCATGCTGATGATGGCCTATAATCCCAAGTTCTCCTTGGAGCATCTGAAAGATACCTACCTGCTGCTGCATCCCCCCTATACTGAATATCTGGGCTATTCCGGCATGTTCGAGCTGAGAGCCTTCTGCCGCCGCCTCCGCGAGTGTTTCGATGAGTTTGAGAGCAAAGAGGAGTTTATTGAACTGTACAAGGTTTTCCTCATGTACGTCAATAAAACCGTTGCCTGGACCTACCATTATTTTACTTGGGAACTGGGCTACGAATGGCAGACGAGGCAGGATCAAAAGCAAAGCAGGAATGTAACTTGATTCCTGGCCGTCAACAAAAAACAATAGCGCTCTAAAGAGGAAAGGCATGCTAACTCTGGCCGGAAGGCGGAAGGAGGAATCTCATGGCACTGTGCTGCAATCAAGCGCGCATTCTCAAGCGTCTGGAGGCCCTGGCCGCCTGTAACGACACCCCCGGATCCGGCATCACGCGTTTTTCCTACGGAGCGGCAGACCAACATGCACGGGATTATCTCTCCGGCGAAATGCACACGCTGGGCATGAAGGTCACGGTGGATTCCGCCGGAAATATGCGGGGGCGCTACGCGGGCCAGGACGACATACTGGCGCCTGTCTGGGCCGGCTCCCATCTGGATACCGTGCTGCATGGAGGCCGCTTTGACGGCGCCGTGGGCATCGTGGGCGCCCTGGAGGCGGTGCAGGTATTTGCGGAGCAGGGAATTCGTCCTCTGCGCCCCATTGAAGTAGTGGCGTTCGCGGAAGAAGAGGGTTCTAATTTTTTCTCGACCATGACCGGCAGCAAATATATGACAGGGCTATACACCCCGGAGGACTTCACCCGCCTGCGAACGGCCGGGGGGATCCCCATGCAAGAACTGCTCTCCCGCAGCGGCATCCCTACCCAAGAGGATCCCCCCCTTCAGTCCGGAGACATTCATGCAATGCTGGAACTGCATGTGGAGCAGGGCGGAGTGCTGGAGAATTTGGGTATCCCGGTAGCCATTGTAGGGGGCATATTCGGCAGCCGCACCCTGCAAATTACCTTGCGCGGCGATGCCAATCACGCCGGGTCCACACCCATGCACCTGCGGCGCGACCCTCTGATTGCAGCGGCACAGGCCATTTTGGAGATGAACCGCATCGCCTGCGCGCAAACGGGGGCAGTGGCCACAACCGGGAGGCTCTCCTGCAAGCCGGGAATTACCAACTGCATCCCTGGCGAAGTGACCTTCAGCGCGGATATCCGCGCCATAGAGCGATGTGCCATTGATACGATTTGTACCGGGCTTGAAGCATCCCTTCAGCGATTACAGACGGAAATGGGCATCCGCTTCCATGTTGAGAAACTGGCCCAATCCACCCCTGTACAATTTGGCTTGGATATGGTCGCACTGCTGGAGGATGCCGCGGTGCGGGCAGGCGCACCGTACACCCGGATGGACAGCGGGGCGGTACACGATGCCGCTATCCTGTCAAGAATCACGAAGGCGGGGATGATCTTTGTCCCCAGCGCAGGCGGAAAGAGCCATGTTCCTGAGGAGTACACCCGAACAGAAGACATTGAAACAGGCTGCAATGTGTTAATTGCGGCTCTGCTGCGGCTGGCAGAGGAAGGAGGCAGGTAACGGAATGAAAACTTTAATTAAAAATGGAACCATCATCACAAGCGAAGGGGAATATCGCGCGGATATTTTGGTGGATGGTGAGCGCATCGCCGCCATCGGCACCGGTTTTACCGCAGACCAGGTCGTGGATGCCTCTGGGCGGTATATCTTTGCCGGAGGTGTGGACCAGCATACGCATTTTAACTTTCAGTTTGGCACCGCGGTGGTGCGTGGATTTGAGACATCGGCGGCAGCGCTGGTGGGCGGCACCACCACAGTGGTGGATTTTGCGAACCAGGAGATCGGCCGCTCCATCGCAGATTCTATTCAGGATTACAGAAACCAGAAAATCGATGGTGTTACCAGCTGCGACTACGCGCTGCACGGCGTTGTCTTCACGCCTGATGATCCAACCATTGCCGAAATTCCCAGGCTGCCGGAGATCGGTGTCTCCACACTCAAGCTTTTCATGGCCTACAAGGGTCACCCATATCATTGCGATGACGAGGCGCTGTTCCGGGCACTGTGCGCCTCGCGGGATGCGGGAGTCACCATCATGGTGCACGCGGAAAACGCCGATGTCATCGATGTGCTGCAACAGGATTTGCTGACACAGGGCAGGACAGAGCCCTATTCTCACGCCCTGTCCCGTCCGCCAGTCGTTGAGCATGAGGCAACGCAGCGCGCCATTCTGCTTGCCGAGGCGGCCAATGCCCCGCTCTTTGTGGTACATGTCACCTGTAAAGAGGCAATGGAAGCCGTGCGGAGCGCCTACCAGCGCGGGCTGGATATTTACGGCGAGACCTGCGCCCACTACCTGGTGCTGGACAGGGAACTTCTGGCCAAACCAAATTTTGAAGGCGCAAAATATGTATGCTCTCCCCCTCTGCGCACCGAGGAGCACCGCAACGTCCTGTGGGAGGCGATTGATAAAAATTGGCTTGTCTGCGTCAGTTCGGACCACTGCGGATTCGACTACGGGCAGCAGAAGCATCTCGGTGTTGGAGACTTCACCAAAATTCCAAACGGCACCCCCAGTATGGAAAATCGTCTTGCCATTTTGTGGACCTACGGCGTGGAACAGGGGCGGATTTCCCGCTCCCGCATGGTGGACCTGTTTTCCACCACCCCGGCCAAAATCAACGGTATTTTTCCGCAAAAGGGCATGCTTTCCGTTGGCTCCGATGCGGATATCGTCATTTTTGACCCGACCTACCGCGGCGTCATTACCGCCCAGGGCAGCCTGCAAGGCGTGGATTACTCCCCTTTCGAAGGGATGGAGCAGATCGGCCGCGCGGAAACCGTGCTGCTGCGCGGCAACATCATGGTGCACAACGGGAACCTGGTGGGGGAGACGGGCAAGGGAAAGTTTATCCCCGGCAAGCCCTTTGGCATGAGTTATCAGCGCCGTACGGCAAATCAAAAGGAGGAGTGAACTCATGATCACACAGTCAATCCGTCCGGCAGTCTTCAGCTGCAAGGACTATATCCCCGGCAAGCCGGTGGAAGAGGTACAGCGCGAACTGGGCATCACTGATATCCTGAAAATGGCATCCAACGAAAACCCGCTGGGCACCTCTCCGAAGGCCATTGAGGCCATGACCCGGGAATTGCAGAGTCACTCTCACCGCTATCCGGAAAGCCTTTGCGTGGAATTGGTGGAACAGCTGGCGGGGCTGCACGGCGTGAATCCCTCTCAAATTCTTGTGGACAACGGCCTTGACGGCGTGATTACCCTCATTGGAATGACCTTTATTGATCCGGGAGATGAGGTGATTTACGGTGAGCTCACCTTCCCCGCCTACGAGAACATCACCCGGAAAATGGGGGGCACCTGCGTGCCCGTCCCCTTGACAGAGGACTACACCCTTGATTTGGATGGGATTGCCAAGGCTGTGACCGATAAAACCAAGCTCATCTTTGTGTGCAATCCCAATAACCCCACCGGCACGGTTTTGGACGCGCAGCAGATTGAGCGGTTGCTGGCCGCGGTACCGCCGCAGGTGGGTATCGTTCTGGATGAGGCCTACTGCGATTTTGTGGAGAATCCCGACTATCCCGACTCTGTCCAATATCTTAAGCAGCACCGCAATGTGTTTGTGCTGCGGACCTTTTCCAAGCTCATGGGACTGGCTGCCCTGCGGATCGGCTACGCCATGACAGACAGCGAGGTTGTGCGTGCCATGCTAAAGCTGCGCCAGCCCTTCTCAGTGAACCGTGTCGCCCAGGCGGGCGCGCTGGCCAGTTTGGAAGATGAGGCCTTCCGGCAGGAGACCCTGCGTGTCAACAGCGCCGGCAGAGCGCAATTCTATCAAGCGTTTGATGAATTGGGTCTGCGTTACTGTCCAAGTCACACCAACTTTATCTATGTAGAGCTCGCAGGCGCAGATTCGCAAGCTGTGTTTCAATCGATGCTGCACGATGGCGTGATTGTCCGGCCACAAAAGACGCCGGGCCGTCCGGACGCGCTTCGCATCACCTTCGGAACTCCGGAGGAGAACATCCGCACGCTTGAATCCCTGAAAAAAGCATTGGAAAAATAATCCGGCTCCAGGGATTGTATTCCGTTCCCATACCGATTTAAAAGTTTGAAAAGGAGTGTTGCTTTATGGCAAAAATAACGGATTTAAAGGGCTATTGCTATCCTTTGACTCCTGAGGGCAGATCCTCGGTTGTCGGTCCCTTCCCTTGGCATTACGGCACCGATTATCTGGTCATCTCTTATAAAACCGACCCCAATGAGGTGGCAAAATGGCTGCCCGAGCCGCTGGAGCCAGGCCCGCAGCCGGAGATGGCGTATGTCGCCTTCAGCAAATGGTGGTCGGTATGGGACGGCGGCGAAGCCCTGCCCGGTGTTGTTCCCGAGCGGACACAATATAAAGAGGGCGCCATCTGGGTAAGCTGCTCCTTCAAGGGCACGCCGGGACAAATTTGCCTGCCTATTTGGGTGGATAATGATTTTACCATGGCCCGCGGCTGGTTTATGGGCTTTTATAAAAAACTGGGACAGGTGCAAATCACCGACTATAACCCCTTAAATCCTGCCATGAATGAGATCGGCATCGGCAGCCGCCTGACCGGTATCGTCTCCTCCCATGGGGAGAAGCTGATCCGCGGTTCGCTGGAAATCGATCGAAAAATTGAACGTGCCGATCTTCCAAAGCCAATCGGTCTTCCGCTGTTTCATATCCGGCACTTCCCCAGCCTGGAGCCAGGCGGAAAGCCCTCGGTGCTGGAGTTAGTGAAGCTGGGCGCCACCAACTGGAACTGGGATCCCATTATTTGGGCCGGAAAGGGAGAGCTGGATTTCTTCCCCTCAGAGATCGAGGAGCATATGTCCCTTAAGCCCAAGGAAATTACCGGAGCGTTCCGTTATCGTAACGGCTATACCTTCCCCGGAGGAGAAGTGGTACACAACTGGCTGAAGGAATAAATTGGCCCATGTCATAACAAATAAAGATCCACCGGCCATGCCGCTATGCCATAAGAAAATACGACAAAACCATATAAAATCCACGTTTTGATGGCAACGGACAAGCGAGGACGGAACGGGGACGGGATAAGAACCTGTTTCCACCTGTGAATACAGATTCTAAAAGCTGAATACCGAATGTGAAAGGGGTACCATTTACATGGTATCCCTTTTCCACCGCTGCTGCAAACTCACCTGTTTGACCAGCACATTTCTGCGTTTTATCACTGGCGCTGACATTCCCGCAATGAATGAATACAGCCATGGGTGGCGGACATCCGCTTCCTTTTTTCATCCATTGACCCATTGGAAAGTTAGACGTGACAATCCACCATATCATCTGGTATAATTAAATGCATGTGCGCGGAATCCTTCCGTCCAAAAACGCTGATAAGGAGCATATACCTATGAATCTGGACATTTTTGTTGTCTTTTCCAGCCTTGTGGGACTTTTTTTGCTGCTGGGCGCCGGCTACGCGGCGGTAAAACTGAATGCTGTGCCAAGCTCTGCATCGCCGGGTTTTTCCGCCCTATTGCTGAAAATTACGCTCCCCTGCACCATTATCACCTCTATGCTCCGCCCGTTTGACCCGTCATTTCTGACCGACAGCGTGGTCATCATCGCCTTCAGCACCGCGCTCTTTTTGCTGAATTCTCTGATCGCCTGGCCCTTGAGCAAGCTCTTTCACGTGAAAGAGGGCTCCAGGGGTGTATGGAGCCTGATCGCCACCTTTTGTAATAACGGATTCATGGGATTCCCCGTTGCCTTTGCTCTATTCGGAGATGAGGGCCTGGCGCTGGCCGCCATGATCAATATCCCGTTTAACCTTCTGCTCTACTCCCTGGGCGTCAGGCTGATGTGCCGCGATATTCCCGGGCGGGACAAGAAAAAGAGTTCTTTGCGCAAGGTAATCATTACTCCCATCAATATTGCGGTGCTGCTGGGACTTCTGTTTTACTTGACCCAGGTTTCCATACCGGCTCTCATTTTGACTCCGTTACAATACTTATCCAATATCACCACGCCCCTTTCCATGTTTGTCACCGGAATGGCCCTGGCCGCCGTCAAAATCCGGGAGGTGCTGGACTGGGACACAATTTCCCTCACCGTTGTCCGGCTTTTATTCATGCCGGGCCTGGCCTGGGTCATGATACAGTTCATCCCGTTCTCCAACCCCCTGATTCCCAGTGTCGCTCTGATCATTCTGGCGATGCCCGCCCCAGGCATCAGCGTAAGCCTGGCTGAAACCTACGGCGGCAACCGGGATTTGGCGGCAAAAGCCACTTTTTTAACCAGTCTTCTCTGTATCCTCACCATCCCGCTGTTCGCCATACTGTTGTAATGAACAACCCCCACAGCGCCCTGATCAGGGGCCTGTGGGGGCAGATTTTTTATCGACACATTTGCAAGGTACCATCAAGCCATAAAATGAGAGAAGCCAAAAAAACGCCCATCGCCAACAGCACCGGAGGCCATGGAGAAACTCCGTTTGATGCATAATTATAGTATCTTCCGGTACAATTCATAGCCGACCTCTCTCAAATTGCCGGGAATCCGGCGTACATTCCACCGGATAAACTCTTTGACCCGCTCCTCCAGTTCCACATAGGGCACCATCTCCGGGTGGTGCTTCAGCTCCACATCATACTCCCCCTGTACCCAACCGTCCATCTCCTTATCCCGCATCCAGCGGGCGTGCTCCAATCCGGCAAGCTGCTCCAAGATAGGTCCATAGAGCTCACAAATTGCGTCATTGGCGCCGGGAAGAATGGGACGCAGCCCCACATTGAACGTTCCTTCCCCCATCTGTTCCCCCAGAAAACGGATTTGAGAGCGGTAACTCTCCTTATAAATTTCCTTCAATTCCCCCCAGGGCACAACGCTCTCGTCATTCTCATCATGGGCCTGACTGCGTATCCCCTCATGTGCGATACGGGCATAATCCTCCACCACATCTCCCATCATCTGCTGAAAGGAAAGCTTTTGCATGAAATCCTTCACATCCAGGTGAAGGTCCAGCTGCTCCGCCAGAGGCAGACAGGATGGGGTGAAGCGACTGGCCTCCGCAAGGCGGCTCATCGCCAGGATAAACTCCATTGACCGGGCGCCATGGCGAAACTCGCACACCCGCAACAGCGCGGACAGCAGGCTGGGGGATATTTCCACCCGGCCTGTCTCGGGCCGGAAGAGCATGGGCGTGTTCTGCACCAGATGTTCCCGGAGCAACATGGCGCGGCGAATGATATGCCGCTTATCCGTCACCGATGTGGGGTTGGGACCCTTCACGTTCAGAATTCCTTTTAAGCGGCTGATAAAATCAGGCCCCTTGATCGCCTGAAATTCCTGTTTTCCTTCCTCTCCCACAGGCAGAAATCCGCCAAAGGAGGCGGCTGTAGCCCCGCCAAACACGAACACCGCGCCAGGAATCGGTAATATCTCACCATTGAGCGCATATTCCCCATCCTGCATGGGCGCAAGAAAGTATTTGAGCCATCCTCTTGCAATTCCTTCCCACTCACTGTCAAATTCATCAAAAAAAATCAGCGGAATTTTCCCCTCGTCATACCGCAGCGCCCGGTGCAGGGCGGAAAATAGCTCACCCGGCGTCTGAATTTGAGAGAGGTTGAGCGCGCTGATATGAAACCGCGCCCGGCTTAATGCAATCTGCTTCACTCCAAACGATTTTCCTGCACCCGGAGGACCAAATACCGCGATAGAGAGGGGCTTTAGGTGTTCTCCCTCCCGGCCCTGGTCATAGGAGTAGATGTAATCGTCCATCAGGCTCTTGATGGCGTGGTAGCTCTCAACTTCATTGAGGTCTACTGTGGACAGGGCCCGGTAACGGCATACCGGCACATATCGGAAGAGAAACTCCGGGCCCTCCAATACCAGGCGCTGGGCCACGGCCAGGTACCCCCCCGGCTGTGCTTTGCAAAATTCATCCAAAATGCAAAAGGGATTGCGCCCGGAAAGGAGCGCCTTCAGGCTGCGCCCCGGAACCGGCACACAGCTGATTTCACCGGCCTCAAAGCGGGCAAGCATGGCCCGGTAAACTGCATACAGCTCTTCCGCTTCCCCCACGGTTCTGCGTTCGCTGCGGTTTGGTGTAAAATAGAGCTGCCAGGTGCCATGCTCCTGTACCAACGCCCCTTCTTCGTTCAGCAGTACTACCATCTCCCGCCGACCGCGCAGGGGCCGCAGCGCCTCATTGGCGGCCAGCTGCAACATAAACTCATCCACAGTGCGCTCATAGGAAATCTGCCTGCTGATCAAAAAATCCAACCGCCGCAGATCCTCCATAAGCAAAATTGGAATCTCCGGCGTGTCAAAGTCAAAGACCGGACTGTTCATCCGGTAACTGCGGTAACCATTTGCCATTGTACTCGCTCCTCTCAAGCCAGACCTGATTTTGTTATTTTAATCTCTGGATCTACAATCCGCAATAGATTCCGGCAAAAAAAGGATTTGTACAGGACAAACCCCTCAAGCTGAAGACAAAGTCTCATAAGAAGAACCGCTTCGCAGAATTCCCGTTGCTACGCAACGGGAACAAAGTCAAATCCGTCATTTCCGGCGACCTGCGCGTTGGAAATGACCCAGCTCGCGCAGGTAAGTGTGCGAATTCCGAAGGAATGCGTGCGCGCAATTGCGCGCTTTCGTGCTTCATTTGCCGAAAAAGCCCAGCGAAGCGGGTTTTTCGGCAGTCTCAGGGATTTGTACAGGACAACCCCCTCTTAGCCCGTCCCAGCAAATGGAACAGCATATGCTCCGTCCGCTTTGGGCGATGATTACAGATAGCCGTACATTCCGCGAACCGATACCTCTCCAGCGTTCAGCGTTTCTCTTTCCCCATTTTCGTACTCGACAACCAGGCGGAATTGGTCGTCAATTTCCCGCGCCCAGGCTTGACGGCGCTGCGTCTGGGTGATCACCTGCACCTGCCTCCCCGTGGTCACACAGGCATGGCGGTAGCACTCCAGATAAACGTCCTTTTGCTGTGGAAAGTCATGATACATCTGATCCAACGCGCTGGCAATACAGGCCGCCAAATCAGCCCGCCGCACTGTCCGTCCCAATATTTGACTGAGGGACACTGCAATCTCCCGCACCTCAGGTTCAAAATCCTCCGCGCCCTGATTGACATTCACTCCAATTCCGGTGATCAGATAATCCAGCCCCCGGGTCTCCCCCACCAAACCAAGCTCGGTTAAAATACCGCACAATTTTTTCCCATCCAACACCAGATCATTGGTCCATTTAATTTGGGGGCGAAGACCGCAGCAAGCCTCAATTCCATCGCACACCGCCACCGCGGCCCAGGCTGTGAAATCGGCCACCACCTCCGGCGGCAGGGAGGGGCGAAACAAAGCCGTGAGATACAGCCCTTTCCCTTTGGGGGACTGAAAGCTCCGGCCCAGCCGTCCGCGGCCGCCCGTCTGCTCCTCGCTGACCACCACCAGCCCCTCCCGCGCGCCGGCAATGGCCTGGCGTTTACACTCGGTATTGGTGGAGTCTACCCGTTCCAAGCATAGCAGAGTGCTGCCAACCAGACGGCCCCTCAGCTTTCCCCGCAGCTCTCCCTCCCGGATTTTATCTGGGGCGTATTCCAGCCGGTAACCGCGGTTGGGGGCAGAGGTAATGTCATATCCCTCTTTTCGCAGGGCCTCAATGGCCTTCCATACCGCAGCCCGGCTGACGCCCAGAGCGCGGCTCATGGCCTCCCCGGAGAGATACTCTCCCTGGTGTTCCAACAGCAGGGACAATACGCATTCCCGGCTCATCCGCTATCCCTCCTACCTTGTGCTTCACCGTCCGCTCCCGATCACGTTCACATGAACTGGTCACGGCCAGCGCAGCCACATCGATTCCCGCATCAGGCCTTCCTTGCCGCGTAAAACATCAGACTGGAAAAAGGAGGCCGGTTTGCAGCCCCCTTCCCGTTTAAAGCTCCAGCCGCAAGACGTTTCCGTTTGCAAGACCGTCCTTTGCCAGCATCTGTTCCAAAACCTGCACATCAGTGGTAATGTCCATCGCTTGGTTTTCAAACAACTGATCCAGCTGTTTTTCAAATCCCTCCACCACTTTATCCATCATCCCTTCAATGCGGGCCATGGCAGCGATGATATTTTCCCCGGCGATCTCCTGGTCCTCCAACTGCGCATAGGCCCGGAGTATTTTTAGCGTGGTGGGGAGATAATAACTGAGAAAACTGTGCAATTGAGGCGATTTTTCCGGATGCCTCTTTTGATAATCAAAGATTTTAGCCGTAATCATACCAATCTGGTCAATTTGCTGAGAGAGCTTTGGATGATCGATGGAGTCATTGATGGCGCGGATTTCCTGCAAAACCGCATTTTCTCCGCCCTCTTCCATTTTAGGCTCCTCTTGCTTCTCCTCTTTTTTGGGTTCATCCCAAAGCCCGTCTCCGGACAATACCAGCACGCCCCGGCCGTAATCCAAATACCCGCTTGGCAAAATTCCATCTCCCAGCATATCCTCCAAATCTTTTTCAATCTCAGAGAGGGGGAGTCGCATCGCATCGGAGAGAGAGGCCAGCGTAATCGCCTCGCGCCTTCCAATCATGGCCAGATACTTGCGGTAGCGCCTGGCCTTCTTTCTGCGGCGCAGTCCGACCCACAGTGCCCCCAAGCCTCCGCTGAGAAAACATAGCTGAGGGAGGAGCTCCTCCAAAAACCACACGAATTCTCCCATGGAAAGCAACCACAGCGACTCACTCAAGGTAACCAGGGAGGTAAACCCAAAAAGCGCCGACAGGATGGCTCCCGTAATGATAAAGCCGCTTCCGTCTTTGATGCCATCGTTTTTCTGATTGGCTTTGTCCGCGTGCGCCGTCCGAGGCCTCTGAGCCGCTTGGGAATTCTGCCGGGTTGTTTGCCGCTCCTGTTCTGCCTGAACGGTTCTCGCGCCGGCGGTTGCCTGGTTCTGCTGAGCATAGTGCGGATGCTGTCCCCGCTGGGTTGCCTGCTTGTCTCCAAACAACTTCAGAATCAGCATCAATATCGCCGCCGGTGGAAACACAAAAAATAAAACCGCTGTCACAACCCAATAACCTGCGTTGTTGGAAGGCTTCTTTCCACCATTTTGTCCATTGTAGTTATAATGATAGCGATATTCTGCCATTGACGCTGCCCCCTTGCTTGGATTAAACTCATAAGATAAATCTATCATATCAGAGTATTAAAAAAAAGCGATTGATTTTTCCTTAAAATTTCAAAAAAGTTTTTGTCATATATTTTCTCTTATTTGTTTATGATACACTGGAAGCACAAAAAAGTAAAGCTGAAAAACCGGCATTTTATCCAAGCAGCTTCCAGCAGCTTTCTTGTTTGCCGCAAAAAATGTAACTGTTCTGTAGTTGCGGCCGGGAAAAGAGAATGCTATAGTAATAAAGTATATCTGCACTTGCCTGTCTTTTTTGTTTCAACGTTTTCCTGTGGCCCAGCTCCAAGCCGCGGCCATTTATTTTGCACTGAGTACGGCCTGCGTACCGGATACAGGGAGGTTTTTTTAGATATGGGAGACAAACAAGCAAATAGCGAGCGGGGTCCAAAAAAGGCGCTGCGTTGGGCGATCCCGGCCGGGATATGCGCCGTATTGGCAGCGGCCTATCTGGGACTCTGCTTTTGGGTCAGCGCCTCTGGGCGCATCCTGCCCAATGTCACGCTGGCCGGGCTTCCGGTGGGCGGAATGACCCAAGCTGAAATGGAGCAGGTAGTGGAAGCAAAACTGCCTGCCTGGCAGATGGAAGACGCCCTGGTTGAATTGACGTGCGGCAACTGGCGGGGAGAGCTGTCTTCCCGGTATGCCACATTGGATTTAGACGCCACATTTCAGGCTGCCCACGGCTGCGGACGCGGTTCTCTGCTGGCCAGCGGCTTTCACTATGTCAGGGCGGCCGTTGCCGATGGTTTTGAGGCATTCCCCAGCATCGCCCTGGATGACGAGGGAACGGCGAAATTCAACCAGCTCATGAGGGAAGCGCTCGAGCTTCTGGGCGGCGCTTCCAATCAGCCCACCTGGGTGGTGGATGGCGATGAGCTCCTTCTAACGAAGGGGGTCACCGGCACCTCGTTCGACACGCAGCTTGTACTGGATACCGTGTGTCATTCTATGGCCAGCCTGTTTGACAATCCTTCCGCCTCCCCCGTTGTCCTTGCGCTGAAGGATTACTATACAGAGCAAACGCCCCCCGCCGAACTGGATTTTGAACAGCTGCGCCAGGATGTGTGCGCAGAGCCAAAATCCGCCGCTCTGGATCCGGATACTTATCAGATTCTCGACCATGTGGTGGGAATTGATTTTGATCTGGATACGGCAAAGCGTTCCTATGACTCTGCCGATGAGGGGGAGACGGTCTCCGTTGCACTGACCTTAACCCAACCCAACATCACAAAGGAGGTCCTGCAAACCTCTCTCTTTGCCGATCTCCTTGGTCAGGCAACCAGTGCAGTGAGCGGCTCCGCCAACCGCAGGCACAATGTGGCTTTGTCCGCTGCCTCATGTAACGGCGCCGTCCTGCTGCCCGGGGAGGAGTTTTCCTACAATAACACCACCGGAAGCCGCACCACAGCCGCCGGCTATCTCCCCGCGCCGGCCTACGTCAACGGGAAAACAGAGGATGAAATCGGCGGCGGCATCTGTCAGACCTCGTCCACCATCTATAATGCGATCCTTTACACCACCTTGGAGGTAGTGGAGCGGAGGAACCACATGTATGCCGTTGGCTATGTTCTGGACGGCATGGACGCCACAGTGTATTACGGCGCAGTCGATTTCCGGTTTAAAAACAATTCGGAATATCCCATTAAAATTGTCACACAGAGCTACGACAGCAATGGAAAACGGTATCTCACCGTAAAAATTTACGGCACAAAAACCGATGACCTCACCATTAAGCTGGACTCGGTGTCCTACGACTGGACCTCGGATGAGACGCAGTATGTCGCAGACACATCGCTGTCCGCGGGAACGCAGGTTGTGGAACAAACTGCTTACAGCGGCCGCAAAGCATATGTTGTGCGCTATTTTTATGACAGCAGCGGCAATCTGGTCAAAACAGAGAAGCTGTCTGCCGACACGTACCGCAGCCGCCCAAAAATTGTCCTGTACAACCCCGCAGATGCCGTGTCTTTAGGCCTGAAGCCGGCCCCATCCACCTCAACGCCCTCCACTGAGACGCCTCAGGGAGAAACGCCAAACCAGGGCTCGGCGTCAACATCCGGCACTCCCCCCGAAGAGGAGGCCACCACGCCCTCCCTCCCTGATCCCTCCAGTCACTCCAGCGGTAGTACTTCCACAGGGACCAACGGGGACACTCCCGCCGCAAGCAGCGAAATAGACCTCTCCAGACCTCCTGCCGGTTTCTAACTCTAAGAACCCGCATTCCCAGATGAAAGTGCCGAAGCGGCAAGCAGCTTTTTTTGCCGGACAAGGCAAATTTTTGCAGAAATTACTGGTTTATTTCAAGAAAGTTTAACGCGCTATGGTAGAAAAATCGCCGTTGATACGGTGCTCTTAGCTGTGAATATAGGTTCTAATATACAACATCCCTGCCGTGATGGCGGGGATGTTGTGCCCCCGGCAATACATAGTTCAATGTACGAAAGGAATAAGATATATGTTTCAGGGCTTTCTCCCTCAGGCCCAGGAATTTCTCTGGGGAATCCGCCTCCATAATGAGCGCCCCTGGTTTCTGGAACACAAAGAGGAGTATCAGACGCTGATTGCCCAGCCGATGCAGCTTTTGGCGCAGGAGGTCTTTGCGCGTTTCCAGGAGGTGTCTCCCGGCTCACCGCTCACACTGCGCGTCAGCCGCATCTACCGGGATGCCCGCCGGCTTCATGGACGGGGTCCATATAAAGACCATATGTGGTTTGTGATGCACCGCCCCCACGACCGGGAGGAGGCAGAGGCCGGCATTCCCGCCTTCTTCTTTGAGCTTGCTCCCGAGGGATACAGCATAGGTATGGGCTGCTACGATGCCAGCCCCCTCACCATGGAAAAGCTGCGCGCCCGCATTGGGCGCGACCCCGCGCCTTTGGAAACGCTGGCCAGAAAGCTGAACCGGCAAAAGGATTACACACTGCAAGGGCAGGAGTATAAGCGCCCGAAAGGAGACCCCGGCCCGCTCCTCTTCCCCTGGTATAACCGGCGGAGCATCGCGCTATGCCGGGAATGTAATTGGGAGGGAACGCTCTTCTCCTCCGGGCTAGTGAGTCAAATCGTGAGCGGCTTTGTCTTTTTGACCCCTTATTATGACTATCTCACCTCGCTTTCGGCTGATCCAGACCCCCGACTCCCCAGGGAAGAATAAAATTCCGGCGCCCCCGCCGCCATATGAGGCGGCGAGGGGCATGTTCGAATACTTCCCCTTTAAAATTTTAGAAAATTACACAAATTCTATTGACTTTTTCTCCGACTAATGGTATATTATAGCCAGAAAGGGTGATTCCAATGTGGAAGTAAACCGATCTACCAAATGTCATCAGACCGGTCTGTTGCATATCTTCTTCGTTAAGCGATTCGGTTGAAAGAAACAGCAAAGAACATCCACTTTATCAACGGAGTTAGCGGAGAGAAATCGCTTAGCGGACACAAAACAAGCGGATGTTGAGAATTCTCAAACTTGGCGACCACCGGAAATCCAGTATTCAAGTCCTGTTACAGGCATTTGGTACACGCGTGTGCCACCCCAAAAACGATGTTCCGCAGCAACTTATGAAAGCATCCCATCTCAAATACACGCCCCGTTTAGGAGCATGCGCCAATAGGTGCGACAAGAGAAATGAGAAGGAATGGATGAAAGCAGAGTTGTTGGGATCAAGCGCAGACAGTGTGGTGCAACTCTATGAAAGAGAGGTAACCAAAAGATGTTAGATATTAAGAAGCACCGAAATGACCCTTGACTGTGATTGAAACAAACTCAATTCAGTCGGGGGTCATTTCAATTTTATCATACATTCGCGAGGGGGGAGGTCCCCTATTTTTTATGCCTTCTTTTTTATATGTGGTTGACCCTGTCCGCTCTTTCGGTTAAAATAAAAATATTGCCGGTTTTTGCGGCAATCGGGCGAGCTCCCTGTTATTTGCCCCCCTTACGCTGACTGATTGATAGAAATGAGAGAGACATGCTATGCTGGAACCAACCATGAAAACCGCCTTGATTCAGGCCAGGAAAACTGCGATTTCCCAGGAATTTACTCACCTTAACAAACAGCAGCAGGCCGCTGTGCTGGCAACAGAGGGCCCTCTTCTCCTTTTGGCGGGGGCGGGCAGCGGTAAAACCACGGTTCTCATCCACCGGATCGCCAATTTAATCCGCTATGGCCGCGGTTCTGACTGTACAGAGGCGCCGGATGATATCACGGAGGAAGATTTGCACTTTCTGCAAAACTATAACAAGGACACGGATGATCAAAGCCGCATGCGCCGCCTGTGCGCCGTTGAACCGGCAGCTCCCTGGACCATCCTCGCCATCACCTTTACCAATAAAGCGGCGGGGGAATTAAAAGCCCGCTTGGAACAACAGCTTGGCCCACAGGCCCTGGATGTGTGGGCCGCCACCTTCCACTCCGCCTGCGTGCGGATTCTGCGAAGAGACATCGAAAAGCTTGGTTTCAACTCCTCCTTCACCATCTATGACACAGACGATTCCCTGCGGGTGATCAAAAGCTGCCTAAAGGACTTGGGGATGGACGAAAAGCAATTTCCCCCCAGGTCCATATTAGGATCTATTTCCCGCGCAAAGGACTCCATGAAATTGGCGGAAACGTACCTGGATGAGTGCAAAAAATCAGGTGATTTCCGTCTGGAGAAAATTTCCAAGGTGTATCTGGCCTATCAGAGGCGGCTGTGGGACGCCTCCGCCTTGGATTTTGATGATATCATCCTGCACACCGTGCGCCTGTTGCAGACATACTCCGAGGTGCGGGAATTTTATCAGAAAAAATTCCGCTATGTGCTGATTGACGAATATCAGGATACCAACAACCTGCAATACCAGCTGGCCTCCATCCTGGCTGGCGGACATCAGAATTTCTGCGTTGTCGGCGATGACGACCAGTCCATTTACCGCTTCCGCGGCGCCACCATTGAAAATATCCTCTCCTTTGAGACCCGGTACCACGGTTGCCGGGTCATCCGCCTGGAGGAAAATTACCGGTCTACCCAAACCATTTTAGACGCCTCCAACGCCGTGATCCGCAACAACCAGGGGCGCAAGGGCAAGGAGCTTTGGACCCGGGCGGGGGCGGGGGAAAAAATTCAGCTGTACACCGCCATGAATGAACATGACGAGGCCCAGTTCATTGCCACGCAAATGATGGAGCAGTACGCCAAGGGACGCAAATGGAACAACCACTGCATTCTCTACCGGATGAACGCTCAGTCCAACCAACTGGAACGCGCCTGTAAGGTCAACGGGATTCCCTATAAGATCATTGGTGGCACCCGTTTTTTTGACCGCGCGGAGGTCAAGGACATGGTCGCCTATCTGTCCGTCATCAATAACCCTGCCGATGACCTGCGTCTGCTCCGTATTGTAAACAATCCTCCCAGAGGCATCGGGCAAAAGACCATTGAAACCGCCCAGTCTATCGCCCTGCGGGAAGATACGCCTCTGATGGCGGTATTGGACCATGCCGGGCTTTATCCGCAATTGCAGCGCGCCGCTCCAAAGCTCTCCCAATTCACCCGGCTGATTATGGATCTGTCAGAGCTCGCCCAAACCATGGCGCTTCCCGATTTTTACGAAGAGCTGCTGATTCGCACGGGCTACTCCCTTATGCTGGAGGGCAAACATACCGTGGAAGACGCAACGCGTTTGGAAAACGTACGGGAATTGCTCACCTCCATCAACAGCTATCTGGAAAACGCCGGCGAGGAACCATCCCTCTCCGGATTTTTGGATGAGATCTCCCTTTATACCGATCTTGACCGCCACGACTTGGAGCAGGACTGCGTGACCATGATGACTATGCACTCGGCGAAGGGGTTGGAATTTCCGGTGGTCTTTCTGGCCGGGATGGAGGAGAGCATCTTTCCCGGCATCCGCGCCATCGGAGAGGCGGAGGAGATGGAGGAGGAGCGGCGGCTGTGCTACGTGGCCATGACACGGGCAAAGGAGCTGCTTTACCTCACCTGTGCCCAGCAGCGCATGCTGTTTGGCCGCACCACGGCCAACCTCCCCTCCCGCTTTACGGAAGAGATTCCAACGGAATATTTAGAGCAATCGGGGCTTCGCGCACCATCCCTGCCAGAAGGGGACGAATGGAGCGCATTTCTCAGCAGCCCCTCCGGGTATGGCGGGTCCCCCTCCTTCAGGGCCGCCGTCCGCGACAGCCCTTATGGCGGCTTTTCCCGTGCCATGTCCGCTGCCGGGGGGCAGTCCTCCCCATCTCCGGCCGCCGGCCGGACACAGAACCGCAAACAGAAAAGCAGCGGCACAACGCCCTTCCAAGGCCGTACCTCCTCCCCCTCCTCCCCTCTCCCATCGTTTCAGGAAGGGGAACAGGTGAAACACAAGGCCTTTGGTCATGGCACCATCGTCTCCATCCAAAAAATGGGCGGCGATGCGCTGCTGGAAATTTCCTTTGACACCGCCGGCACCAAGCGCCTGATGCTAAAATCAGCGGCACTCTATATGGAAAAGCTATAACCGCGCGCCTCATTCCCCAAACAAATGTCCCGCCGCGGAGCATGGTGACTCCGCGGCGGGATTTGATACAAATCTCACGAAAAACAGACTGAGTCCTAATATTCCGACCTGTCGAATGTTCATAACGACACTGAACATTCCGTTTATAGGAGTAACCGAAAGGTTGCTCCTGTTTTCGTTATCCGGCCTTGCGTGTGATGTATTCCACCGCCACGCCCTGCCGTATGTCTATCATTACGCTTTGCGGCAAGGCCGCTACCTCCGGCATATCCAGAACACCGACAAAGTTATAACGGGTTTGAGGATGGTCGGCAAAAAACGCGATAAGCAAAACTGGTTAAATAGGCTGAACAGAAGGCTTCGGAAAATGCATATTCCACTTGGGATTGCCCTTGCAGTCACGGCGTTTGTTCACGCTATTTTTTCATCAACCGGCATTTTTGCACCAATCTGGGGTGCTTTGTGTTTAATCTTTCTTGTTCTAACGTGTTTAACATGGCTTTTCCGCAAGAAAAAAGGATTCAGCTTTATGAAATGGCATCGCGCTTTGACGGTGGTGTTTCTCATAACCTTAGTTCTGCATCTGGCAGAGCTTCCCGCCCTCAAAGCGGAAAATTCCTCTGAGAGCAGAGGCGGCGAATCCTATTCACAAACACAACCAAATGAATAACGGTTGCTTTTGCAAACGCTTCAATGCTTTAAGAAATTCATATTGTTTATTTATGTTTTGTTAAACTCTTTTACCCTGTTTGTTTAAGGCAGGCAGATATACTGTGAACATGAAACAACCACAAAAAATAAATCAAACGAGGTGAACGTAATGAAAATCAGCATGAACGGTATCTACAAGAATTACGGAAAGAAAGAGGTATTAAAAGATGTCAGTCTGACAATGGGCAACGGTGTGTATGGCCTGCTGGGGCCGAACGGCGCGGGGAAAACAACTTTGATCCGTATCCTTGCGGGGGTCGTGCATTCGACAAAAGGACAGGTACTTATTGACGGGACAGACCGTGAAGCCAACACGGAAATGTTCCGCAGCAAGGTAGGGTATCTTCCCCAAGACGTGAACTTTTACAATGACTTCACGGGGCTGGAATATCTGCAGTATGTCGCTTCCCTTAAAGGACTGCCGGACAGCAAGGCGGCACAGAAAATCGAAGCGCTTGCCGATAAGGTCGGCCTCAGCGGGGATTTATCCCGAAGATGTGTCACCTATTCCGGCGGTATGAAACGGCGGCTTGGAATCGCGCAGGCGCTTCTCAACGACCCGGAACTCCTGATTCTGGATGAGCCGACAGCAGGGCTTGACCCTTCTGAGAGGATTAAATTCCGCAACATTGTCTCCGCTTTTTCAAAGGATAAAACGGTTTTATTGTCTACTCACATTGTATCCGATGTTGACAATATTGCCCGCGAAGTAGTCATGATACAGGACGGCCAGGTCAGCGATATGCAGACCAGCAAACACTTTATCGCCAGGGTAAACGGAAAGGTCTGGAATGCAACAATGAAAGCGGATGATTTGCTGGAGTTCCAGAAACACGCTGTCATCAGCAATGTCATTCCTATGGGCAATGAGATGGAGGTGCGGGTCATTTCCGATGTCAAGCCGCACGAAAAAGCGGTTTGTGTTGAACCCAATCTGGAAGATGTGTACCTGTATATGTATAACTATAAGGGAGGGAAAGCGGCATGAAGCTGTTTCGATTTGAGTTAAGAAAGCTGTTGCTGAACAAAAGGACATTGATTATTTCAGCGGTGCTATTGGCGCTTTACTGTGTCGTTGGGGTTGGATTGAGCATTTCTTCCTTCGGCGGGTTAGCTAATTACAGCACATACAACGAGTTGGCAAACGCGGTAACCGGGCCATATAACGCGGAGCAGGCAGAGCTTTCCAACATAGCCTATGACGCCGCAAAGGAAAGATGGGGCACCGATGAGGGTGTTTCGAAAATGTCATCGCAAGACCCTCAGCTTAAATTTGACAAGGCATACCACGATTATGCCAATACAGTATATGAATATTGGAATGGACCAATTTTAGGGCAGGACATGGACAATATCACAGGTATTTATCCGCTCCAGCAGCGGTTGGGAGAATTGGAGGCGGCGGGGTCCGCCGGCACCTATGACTACCAGCGGTATTCCGCGCAGCTCGAAACGGAACTGGCGGCGGGAGAGCCGGAATTTCAAAATGTTGCGTTATGGGAAAGCCTGTTCGGTGTCTGGGGCGGCATCATGGCCGTAATCCTGTTGTTCTTCCCGCTTAGCTTTATCATCGCTCCCGTCTTTACCAGTGAGAATACCACCGGCATGGACAACATCATCCTCAGCTCCAAAAAGGGACAGGGACAGATTGTGGCGGCCAAGGTCGGCGCCGTATCGGTAACGTGCGCCATAACAGCACTCCTGTACTTTGCCGGAACCTTTATAGGAACCTTCCTGCCTTTCGGTACACTGACAGGCGCGAGTATGCCAATACGCTCCGTCTTGACCGCTTCCCAAATCAGCATGAGCATCGGCAGTTTCGCGGCTCTGACCGTGGTGTGGACTATATTTGTGGCAATCGTGTACGGTGCTGTCCTGACCCTGATATCCAGCAAGCTGAAAAGCCAGACGGCTACCTTCGGGATTGGTATTTTGATACTGCTGGGCAATGTGATGGTCAGCGCACTCGGCACAACGGTCAACGATGCATTGAGCATTTTCACCGATTTCGGATTTATAAACACGGCAAACGCTTCCGCTATATTCGGCGGTCTAACCACCTTTGATGTTTTCGGCTCCGTTGTTCCCTACTATATGATGGCGCTTATTGTACTTCTTACCGCTGGCGCAATCGCGCTTCTTGGGGTAAGGATCAGCCAAAAGTACCGCACCGTAGCGTAAATCGGAAGGATGCTGACCCGCTCGCCTTTTTCACAGGAAAGCGGGTCATACTTTACTCCCGGGGTATCAGAGCGGTATCATAACCGCGTTGCGGTTATGATACCGGGTGATTGGCACAATTTGCTCCTTTTGCTTCGCAAAAGAACCGCAAACGATGCCATATACCACATCTGCTCCGCAGGTGTGGTATAATAGCGTTATATAAACTGATGAAAGGGTGAGAGTGTTTGTCAATAAAGAAACGGCTATTCTATTCCAATCTGTTGATGGTGCTTGTTCCCCTGCTGGCTATATTCGTAATCATGGGGGTATTTGAAAACAGCATCAACCGCTCTGACCTTCTGCAAAATTCGACCTCAAAGGAGCAAAACGAATCATTTGTTAAGTTACAGGATTTGGTTGCGGATGCAGACGTTGACCGCCTACTGGAAGACCCTGAATACAGGATATCCTTTTTGGAAACGGCAGGTGAGTATGGATTTCATATCCAGGCAGCGCAAAACGCTGACATACTGTTTAGTAATTTGGATTCCAATGATGCAACCCTTCTTGAAAGATTTGGAATCAATTTAGAGCAGCAAGTTCAGGGAGTCCCGGTTATCACGCATTATATTGGCGCAAGTATGTTTACCTGCGCTATACCAACCGGCGGTGAACCCATTTATATAACGGCCCTTTATTCTGAAAGCTCAACCGGGTTTGGAATGCTTGAGACGGACTTGAAACTTTCAGCGTTGCAGCCCTTTACAATCGTTCTTTTACTTTCTGTTATTGTCATAATTATTGTAAATGTCGTGTTGTCGTCAAGAATGGTTGTAAAAATCATGACTCCGGTCAACAATCTGCTGGAAGGAGCAGAACGGATCATGCAGGGAGACTTAAGCAAAAGCATTTATTATTCAGGGAAAGATGAATTAAGCGAGGTTTGCGACAGTTTTAATGAAATGCAGGATCGCCTGCGGGACAACATCAATAAAAATATAGTCCACGAACAAAGACAGCGGGAAATGATAGCGGGAATTTCTCACGACCTTAGAACACCGCTGACGTCCATAAAGAGCTATGTGAAGGGACTTAAGGACGGAGTGGCGCAGACCGAGGAAAAACGGCAGAGTTATCTGGACGTCATTTACCTGAAAACGGGTGAAATGGAGTCTTTGATAGAAAACCTGTTTCAATTCGCAAAACTGGAGACCGGGAGCGTTCCGTTTCACTTTCAGCGGATGTGCCTGAATCAATATCTTACAACCTATCTTGATACGCATAACGATGATTATAAAATGCGCGGCGTTTCATTGGTGTTTCACGACACCCCGCAAAAATTGACATCGAAGGTGGACGGAAACCACATGGGCAAGGTATTTGAAAATATTATAGAAAACAGCATGAAGTATGCTGCGGATGGTCAAGTCACAATTACTGTTTCATTACAGGCAAGCAACGAATCGGCAATGATCCGCGTGAAGGATAACGGCCCCGGTGTTCCGGTGGAGTGTCTGCCAAAACTCTTTGAAAGCTTTTACAGGGTTGATGACGCCCGGAGCAATTCCACTGATGGAAGCGGTTTGGGGCTGTCGATTGCAAAACACGTTATTGAAAAACACGGCGGCAAAATCTATGCGGAAAATGACAATGGACTGGCGATTATTATTGAGTTACCCGTTGAAAAGGAGGAACTATGAGTAAAATATTGATAGCGGAAGATGATATAACGATTGCCGAAATTGAGAAGGATTACTTGGAAGTAAACGGGTTTGAGGTAGATGTCGTACAGACTGGAACAGCCGCCTTGGAAGCTGTCAAGGCGGGCGAATACAATTTGCTTTTGCTGGATATCATGATGCCCGGATTAAGCGGATTTGACGTTTGCAAACAGGTGAGAGGTATTGTTGATATTCCTATTTTGATGGTAACGGCAAAGATGGAATCCTTTGATAAAGTAAGGGGCTTGGGGTTCGGCGCGGATGATTATATTACAAAGCCGTTTGACCCCGCCGAACTGGTGGCGAGGGTAAAGTCCCACCTTGCGCGGTATGAACGCTTAAAGCAGGATAATAAACCGACTACAAAAAATGAAAAGGACGAGGAACTTATCATAGGTGACCTCCGCATTCTGACAAGAGGCTGGAAGGTGTATGTAAAAGGAAAAGAGTGCAAGTTTGCTAATCGAGAATTTGAGTTGCTTGTGTTCCTTGCCATCAATCCAAATATTGTCTTTTCCAAAGATACACTCTTTGAGCGTATCTGGGGCTATGATTATGTTGGCGATAGTACAACAGTGGCTGTCCATATCAACCGAATACGCGAAAAGATTGAAGAAAACCCCGGAAACCCGCGCTATATTGAAACTGTATGGGGTGCTGGGTATCGGTTCAATATGTGATAAGACGGATATTTATTATGTAAAATTTATAATTTTGAATGATAATCGAATTATCTGCCCTGCGGCCATATAAAAAAGCCATCTAATGGGAGAGGATGTTTCGCGGCAATTTTACGAAAGCGGGTCAAACGATGGTTTGATACCCATATGGCAATGTACGAATAAAATAATCAATTCTCGCTGCCTTTGCCGCTTGCTTGATTTCTTCCTCGGTAGCGTCACTTCGCCCATATGCGATATTTTCTGCAACGGGGCCATTAAACAGCCATGTATCCTGCAATACCATGCCGAGAATAGAGCGGAGCTCTTTGCGGCTTATGCTATTTATATTCATGCCAACAATGGTAATTTTTCCGCCTTGCAACTCATAGAACCGCATCAGCAGATTGACAAGCGTTGTTTTACCCGCGCCGGTCGGCCCCATCAAGCGGACAAGGGGATTGATTGCGTAAGTGATAAACTGAGCTTTTGTAGATATTTTTCGCAGCTTCTCATTCAGTTCATCATTGGTCTTTACCATATTGTCCTGTAAATTGAATGCCTTGATTAGGTTGTTTCCGGTGAAGGCTTCCTCTATATTCGCATTCAACTCAACAAGCGCCGCCTGATTTGCTACGTAATAACAGTGTGTCTTTGTTGAAATAAGCGCTGCAATCAAAATACTTGCAATAATAGTTCCCAGCGCAACCAGCGTCAGGGAGGGACTGATCAGCATCATCATGACAAATGCGCCTATGACGGTAATGATAGAGGAAATCGTCTGTGTCAAGCCTTCTTGCAAGGTGTCAGAAACCTTTTCTAAATCGCTTGTTACGCGGCTAAAAATATTGCCCTTTTTGTGTGTGCCGTAATAACGCAGCGGCAGCCGGTTCAGCTTATCGCTGATAGATTTTCGTAGGGAAAGAGTCAGCTTTTGCGATACACTTGCCAAAATATGCTGCAAAATATAATTGAAAACTGCGCTGATCAGATATAACGCCAAAATGGTAAGCATAATACCGCCCATAGTCGTTAAGTTCACCCGAAATGGTTCGCCCAATGTCAGGGCGTTTTGTATGCCGTCATAAATCTGATTGATTGCCTGACCGATTAGCATAGGGGTCAAAATGCTGCACACGGCAGAAACAGCCAGACAAATAAACACCGCTATGATTTTGCCTTTTTACTTCATTAAATCCTTGAAAAAACACTTGATCGTGCCTTTGGCATTTTGAGCACGTTCAGCCGACATTTCATCTCCAAAGAAATCAATATTATTTTGGGTTTCCATGACATCTTTTTCTTCGTTCATGCCAATTCCTCCTCACTTAATTGAGACCCCGCTATTTGCCGATAAACAAGACAGTCTTTTGCAGCTCTTTATGCGTACCTTTCCCAACAATCCGTCCCTCGTCCAACACAACAATCTGGTCAACGTCAATAATGGTACTGATACGCTGCGCCACGATAATAACCGCGCTTTCCGTCACTTCCTGTTTCAGAGCGGCACGAAGCCGCGCATCAGTCTTAACGTCCAAAGCCGAAAAGCTATCATCAAAAAGGGCGGCAACCGAAATAACGGCCACCGGGATATCCATCCCAAAGCCCCCTTTGATCATCATCTCGCATTGCTTTTCAGTGTCAACACATCGGTTTCGGCACTGGAAAACAAGATATTGCCGCTATCGATAATTTATAGGTTGATCCCTGCGTAAAGACGCTGTTTTCAAAGCCACTTTGAGCTCCGACATGGACAGCTTATTCTTTCCACCTACATTGACGCCACGCAGCAGCGCTAGATATCTCATATCAGATTCCTCCCTACATCTACCCCTGCGTAACATCATACTCCCCCCGGCAGCTTGGGTTCAAATACCTCCCCTCCCGCTTTGTCCCTTTGCCCCTCTGAATGGCTCTGACAGGACAGTGGTGCAAGCAGGCCAGGCAGCAGGTGCAATTTCTTCCCCACCGCGGCTTGTCCTCTACAGGAAGATAAAGAGGCGCACGATGACTATTAAAATTTTAGGGCGGCACAACTGTCCTCCCTATATGGGGATTGTGGAATCAATTTGGATGTGATATTATAACCATAGCGAACGGTATGCCATGGTAACAGATAAATTCGGCGTGATTTGGCAGATATTATACAATCCGAGCTAAGAACCTCTATTTACATCCGATCACTTGGGGACGGCGGGATTTCCCGCCGTCCCATTGCTTTGCCCTGTTATTTCTTTCTGCTGCGCACGAACAGCTAAGTGTCGCGTCCCCGTCATCGTGGACTGCGTATTACTCCTCCTCTTCCCGCAAAGCCTCACGGCTTTGCGGGAACCCTTCTTTGTATACAAAAAAGAGCGGACACGAAGTTTCGTGTCCGCTCTTTGAATCAGAATCAAATGGGCTGGCTCTTCCTGCGGTAAGCAACCGTATGGTCAGCCGATGCCAAAAACCTTGATCATAAAACCTGCGGCAACTGCGGAGCCAATGACGCCGGCCACATTGGGACCCATAGCGTGCATCAGCAAGAAGTTGGAGGGGTTCTCCTTCTGGCCCACCACCTGAGAAACGCGGGCTGCCATGGGAACGGCGGAAACGCCCGCAGACCCGATGAGCGGATTGATCTTGCCGCCTGTGGCATAATACAAGATCTTGCCCAGCAATAGGCCGCCCATAGTGGACAGCAGGAACGCGCACAGGCCCAGGAGCACGATAGACAAGGTCTCAAGCGTCAGGAACTTGTCGGCACTGGCCTTAAATCCAACAGACAGGCCTAGGGGAATGGTAACAATATTCATCAGGCCATTTTGAGCGATGTCGGAGAGACGCTCAGTCACACCGCACTCGCGGAACAGGTTACCCAGCATCAGCATCCCGATCAAAGGAGCGGTGTCGGGAATCAGCAGCACCACAACAATGGTCACGGCGATGGGAAAGATGATTTTTTCGGCCTTGGAGACCACGCGCAGCTGGCTCATCTTGACCTGGCGCTCTTTTGGAGTGGTCATCAGCTTCATCACCGGGGGCTGAATCAGCGGAATCAGCGCCATATAGGAGTAGGCCGCAATTGCGATGGCCGGCAAAAGATCCGGCGCCAGCTTGGACGCCGTTAAAATTGCCGTTGGCCCGTCAGCGCCGCCGATAACACCGATGGCGGCGGCCTCCGCAGGGGAAAAGTAAACTCCGGGAACAAACAGGGAGATGGCGACCGCGCCCATGAAGGCCGCAAAAATGCCCAACTGAGCAGCAGCGCCCAGCATCAGGGAGATAGGATTGGCGATTAGCGGGCCAAAGTCGGTCATTGCGCCTATGCCCATAAAGATAATCGATGGATAAATCGCATAGGTGACGCCCTGGGACAGCACCCACATAAAGCCCACGGTTGAATTGGAGACATCGAGTGAGTTGTATAGTCCGGTAAACGGCAGGTTGGCCAGCAGCATACCAAAGGCAATGGGAACCAGCAGCAACGGCTCAAAGCCTTTGACAATGCCCATGTACAACAGGACACAAGCAATGACAAGCATCAGGCCATAGCGCCAGTCTTGAACGATTCCGACAAAGCCGGAACTGGCAAAAATTTTGCCAATGACTTCAAATAAAAAACTCATAGCTTCTTTCCCTCCTCCTTAATGCGTCTGAATATTTGTGATGCGGAAGGAATCGGGAGAACTGTCAGACTCGGAAGCGATGGCAGCCATTAGCACCGCCACCAGCTCATCCTGATCCTGCGCGGGCTGAACGGGCGCCGTGGGTACCGCGGGCGCTGCAGCCGGCTTGCTTGCCACCGGTGCCGTAGTCTTTGCCTTGCCCTCTACCGCATTCACAAGCTTTGATGTAAGCATAATGATAAGCGACAGCAGCGCAAGCATCATGAAGACAACGATCAGTCCGCAAACAGAGACCAGAAGGGCACCACCCATTCCAAGCTCTGCCGCTGTTATACCATAGAACATATTGTGTTACCCCCTTAGCCCAGGGTGACCAATAGATCGTCCGTATTCACAGCGCTGCCAACCGCAACGCTGATTGACTTTACTGTGCCGGCCACAGGGGCGCTGACTTCAATTTCCATTTTCATTGCTTCCAGAACGATCAGTACATCGCCAGGCTGGACGCTCTGTCCCACAGAACACTCCACCTTAAAGATGTTGCCGGGCATGGGGCTGTTCACTACGGTCTCACCCGCTGCCACTGTGGCGGCCGGCGCGGCAGCAGGAGCGGCAGCCACGGGAGCGGCGGCCACGGGAGCGGCAACGGGAGCGGCAACGGGAGCGGCGGCCACGGGGGCCGCGGCAACCGGCGCTCCGGCTGGAACGCCGCCGGTTTTCTCAACAGAAACGGAATATACCTTGCCGTTGACAGTTACGTTGTAAGTCATTGCTTGTTTTCCCCTTTACAAATTTTTAGTCACTTCAAAACATTCTCTGAAGACACCTCGAAATTGGTGGAATTATACCACTGTTGCAATCTATGTGTCAAGTTGACCTTGCTTTGATCAAGAATTTTTATTCAGAATCTTTATAGTACATCTGCAAATGCCTGAATGGCAGTGCTCGCCTGTCCGAAATCACGCATCTGCTGATCAACGCCCAGCTTAATATGTAAAATTCCCGCATCGTTCAGCGCCTTCTTGAGCGAAGGATATTCCATTTCCTCAGGGTCACAGAACTGCTGCATAAATAGAACCAGTCCCTGAGCTCCGGAATTCTTCACCAAATTGACGACAAATTCACCGCGGCGGTTTTCCGCTGAGGCCTCATCATAGAGCAGCACATCATAATCCTGATTGGCAAACTGCTCGGCCAGCGCCATCATGGGATCCCCCTTCTCGCTGGCATCCACCAGGCAAGGGCGGCTCTCCTGTGCCACGTCATCGGCGGCAATGGCGATCTTGTTCTCCTCAAAAATCTGCAGAAGCTTTGGGTTGTCATAGATAATTCCGGAGACAACCACCTTCTTTCCTTTCCAGCTGCACTTGGGCAGCGCCTCCAACTGGGCATTCAGCTTTTCCAGCTTTTCGGCATGTTCATCCTTCAGCATGTACCAGCTGGAGCGGAACACTGCGCTGCGCCTGGTGGGGGTCACAACATCCGGATGCTCATTTGCCAGCACCGCAAAGTTCCGGCGGGCGGCGCGGCTGCGATTATAGACCTTGATGGCATTTCGCAAATCCTCATCTGTCACGCTGCGCCCGGCAATCTCCTCCAGTTCCCTCTTGATGTAATTATACTGGTCCATGGTGAACTGAATGCCATAGGCGGGACGCCGGTTTTGCGGATGGGCAAGGAAAATGCACTTGAGCTTCCCCTCCATAGCCACGCGGTAGTTCTGACTCATAGGCCGCAGTGTGTCACAAATCGTGGGTGTGATGAGTCCATCCAGATCATCCATGGTGCCGTCCAGCAGCATTTCCAGCGCCAACTGCGCAATGGTGCAGTAAAAGGTAGCGCAGTACTCCTTTGCCAGGGAAATGGTCTTTTGATTGCTGCCCCAGATGCCCATCGGCACCATTCCGGCGGCATAGACCAGCTCCTCAGGGGCGTAATAGGGCAGCACGCCAATGATCTTCTTCCCCTGCTCCTTATATGCAAGAAGCTGGCGGCGTGGATGCTCAGATACTGTTTTAAACTCTTCAAACAATGCGTCAATGCTCATTGCGCTTTGCCCTCCTTTACTTTGATATTTTGCTCCATGGCCTCCACCAGGCCCTGAACACGGGTCTCATATTGGGCTTCGTTAAAGTTTCTGGGGTCAGCCTGGTCCCCATCAAAGCCAGCCGTGGGCACGCCCAGATCCCGATTAAACCTGCGCTGCATCTCCGCCATGTATCCGGACCAGGGCTTGCAGCTGCGGTTATAGTGGACCAGAATGCCATCCACTTTGTTCGCGCGGCAGATGTCCTCACGCCACTCTACGCCCTGTTCGATACAGACGCTGTTGGGCGCTTTACAATAAGCGCGGATCATAGAGTCCATATCATTATAGACAAACCCGAACGCGGGAGCGTACACAACCGCGGTTACATTGACGCCATGGGCCTTCAAGGGCTTAAAGAGGGCGCGCAGGTCGGGCCAGCATGGAATTCCCTCGAACATGACGCGATATTTCTCGGGAAACGGCGCGGTGGTTGTGCCGTTTTTCACATGCTCTTCCAGCTCTGTGGCCAGCAGCTCAAAAGCCTGGGCAGTCTGTTCCTTGCTGCGTGCGGTTACTACATCGGCCATATGGTTGAACAGGTCAAATCCACTCATGGGCGCAGGCTTATACTGGAGATAATCACACACCTTCAGCCACGCTTTTGCCGTGCGGTTTGCGGCGGCACAGGCCTCATCAAATTTCTTTTCATCAAACTTACGACCGGCAATTTTCTCCATTTTTTCAATGGCGGCATCAAACTGGCCCCGGATATAGGCCACATAAGTGTCATCCACCTGGACCTGGTTGTTATAGGGAATATCAATCATCACCAGAGGGATGTTGTGCATGCGGGCAATGTTCTCATACCACTTGGTCATGCAGTTGCAGATGTTATTGCAGCACAGTACAAAGTCGGGCATTGGCATTCTTCTGGATTCATTGGTGGTTTCAACGCCCGAGGAGTAGGCCAGAGAGATGCGGGCATACCCACAAATATCATTGTCAAAGCCGAGATCCTCAGCAGCCTGGCAAAGGCGCTCTCCATCATGCTGCGCGGCAATGCCGGCCGCCTGGTTTTCAGGATAGACCACCGCAAGACCAAGGGCTTCCGCAATTTCGCATGGGAACTTGGACGAAGACCATCCCACCGGTTCGCCGCGCTTTTTCGCTTCCCAAGCGGCGGCGTATACGTCAGATACGGCTTGACGCAACGCCTGAGTCCCGGGGCTTGCGGGCTTTGGAGCCTTTTTCACAGGCGCCGCCTCCGGGGCCGCAGCTGTGGTTTTTTCAGTTTCAGCCATAAGCTTGTTACCTCCCTGTTAGAAATCCTGCGCGGCGCTTTGCCGCATGTCCGGTCCAACACTTTCCTGTTGGGTTACGTACTGACGGGTTATCCTTCCTGCTGTTCATTCTCCCACTTCTGGAAGGCAAACAGCGCCGCCCCCAGAGCACCGTTATATTGTGTCAGCGGCGAAATATGGATAATATGGCCCAGCTCCTCCTCCAGCGCCTTTACCACACCCTTGTTCTGCGCAACGCCGCCGGTCATCACAACCAGATCCCGCACGCCCACCCGGTGCGCCAATCCGGACACCCGGCTGGCAACAGAGCGGTGGATGCCATTGATGATGTCACACTTATTTGCATTTTGGGCAAGCTGGCTGATCACTTCGCTCTCCGCAAAGACAGTGCAGGTGGAGCTGATTGAAACATCCTTAGTTGACTGTTCTCCCAGAGCGCCCAAATCCTCCACCTTTACCTCCAGCACCCGGGCCATGACATCCAAGAAACGTCCGGTACCGGCGGCGCACTTGTCATTCATGACAAAGTTTGTCATGACACCGTTGTCAATCTGCAGAATCTTCACATCCTGTCCGCCGATGTCAATCACGGTGTGAACATTCGGAAAAAGGAAGTACGCCCCTTTTGCATGGCAGCTAAGTTCGCTCATTTGCTGGTCGGCAAGTTCCAACATAGAATTTCGGCCATACCCGGTAGCAAGAATATAGCTCATATCCTCTTTTTTCAGGCCGCAGTCTTCCAACACCTGGTTAATGGCCCGCTGTGGACCGCTGGTCCCGGCGCCCACAGGAATCAGAGATTTACTGACCATCTCCTTACCATCCGCCAAAATCACGCACTTTGACGCGGTGGAGCCGATGTCAATTCCTAACGTGTATATCCTCATAGCACACCTCCCACAAATGATAGCAGCTGATGACCGGTACGCCACATTCCCCGGGTTCCATTTGGCCCTGGAACCGGGCACTCAACAAAAGCCGGTTCCAGGGCATACCGAAGAAAAATAAACTTTATTTCTGATAGGTCTCAAAGTCCCGGATGGTGCGTGGCAGCAACATCTGATGGAACGGGCAGATGCCCTCGGGATTCTGATAAACGGAATCGGCAAACGCAACAATATAATTGCGCATCATGGGCATGTCAACGATCTCATCCACGTAGCCGGCCTGGGCACAGTATAGTGGCTTGGATTTCTCATTATAGTCGTTAATGAGCTCATTCATCTTATCAATGGTGGGCTGCAGGTCCTTGCCCGCTTTATGCTCCCGGGCCAGCTTTCCGGTGAACATGGCGGCGGCGGCGGTTTCTCCGTTCATCACGTTGATTTCAGTGGCCGCCGTGCCCAGGGAGAAGGCGTTGTTGTCATTGCCCTGAGGTCCGCCCAGCACATAGTGGGCCGCCGCAGTGCCGCGGCGGAGCGTAATCTCCATCATGGGCATCTTGGAGGATTGGATGGAATAAATCAGGCTCTGGCCCAGTCCCAGCAGTTCGGCCTTCTCCGCGTCATCGCCCACGTCAATCCCGGTGGTGTCCTGAAGCCAAACAATGGGCAGCCGGTCGCGGGAACACAGGGTGACAAACTCGTTCATCTTGATCAGGCCCTGGCGGTAGAGCTTTCCGCCCGCTCCAATGGAGCCCGGCTTATACTCCGGATAATTGGGGAACACGCCCTGCTGGTTGGCCACAACGCCCACCAGAAGGCCGTCCACCTTGGCAATTCCGGTGATCATCTCGGGACCGTAGCCCTTCTTATATTCCATAAACCCGCTTCCGTCAAACAGCCGGGCGATCACGGAATACATATCGTAGGGGCGTTTTTTGTTCATGGGAATCAGGTCGTACAGCTCCATTTCGGAAGAGGCCGGTGACTTGGGCGTATCCACCCGGAAGAATTCCAGGTCATAGGAGGGCAGCATATCCAGGAATTTTTTAATTCCTGCAATCACGCCCTCGTCCTCGGAATATACTTCACGGAAGAAGCCGGTCTCCCCGTGGTGAATGGACACGCTCCCGGGAGGGTCTGCGCGCAGTCCTTTGGTCCCTTCCACAAGGGCCAGGGCGCCTTCCATATCCACATAGCCCTTGGGGTTCATCCCGCCCACAATGCCGGCGCCGCCAACGGCCATATTTCCTTTTTCATGGGCAATCAAAATGGTGGGACTGATGGAGTGGTACCCGCCGCCCGCAGGGTTTGTGCCGTAAATGCCGACAATCACGGGAATTCCCATCTGATTGAGCTCGCTGTTGCGGTAGAAGGGCGTGCCGCCGCCCCGGCGGTTTGGAAATACTTTTTCCTGTACGTCCAATTCAACGCCGGCGCAGTTGAGTAAGTACACCAGAGGGATCCGCAGCCGTTTTGCAGTGTCGCTTCCCCGCAGCAAATTGTCCGCCTGGCCTGGCACCCAGGTACCGGCGTGCTTTTTGTTGTCGGACGCGACAATGCAGCACCATTTTCCGTTGACACGGCCCAGCCCCTTGATGATGGAAGTGGATCCGGTTTTGTTTCCTTCTGGGTTATAAAGGCTATTGAGCGGGCACCATGTGCCGGAATCCACCAGCATAGAGACACGCTGCATTGCGGTCATCTGACCCTTTGCATTGATGTCCTCATCACTTTTTCCGGCAGACAGGGCATCCACGATTTTCGCATGAATTTCCTCCTCAACCTGGCGCAGCTCCGCCGCATTTTCCCCATTGGCGCGCACCGGCTTGCCCACCGTGGGCATATTTTGAAAATAGCAGGGCATAGAATATCCGGACATAGTTATCTCCTCCTTCTTCTCTCTTATTCTACAGGGCGCTTAATAAACGCCTCACCAGGATCAATCTCCTCACGGATGATACGGATCACATCGGGAGAGGGAGGCGCAATCAGCTCCGCCCGGGAGGTATCAATCTCAAATCCGGTATTTTCAACAATTTCCTCAATGGACGAGGTCTCATAGTATCCAGCCAAATACATGCGCTTGGTCTCAGAATCAAACTTCATCACACCCCGGTCTGTCACAATAGCCTGAGGCCCCACATTGGAAGGCAGACCTGCCTTGGCGCGGCCATCGGGGCCACCCATCCAGCCGGGCGAGGTAATATAATCGATCTGCTCAATAAAGCGGCGCTTTTCATGCTGCATCATGATTACCGTGTTGGAATAGGTTGCGATGCCGTTGGCGCCGCCGGAGCCGGTAAACCGGGTCTTGGGGGCATAATAGTTTCCGATGCAGGTGGAGTTTACATCGCCGTAGGGGTTGATCTGCGCGCCGCCGATAAAGGCAATCAGGCGTCCGCGGTTGTGCTGCCACTCGCAGGCCTCATAGCCGATAAAGCGAACATTGGGCCACTGCACGGCGCAGTGGGCCATCAGGCGGTTGTCGCCCACAGAGCGTGGCACCTCAATCGGTGCGCAATCCATCAGACCGCTCTCCACGATGAGGTTGCAGCTGGGGGCGAAAATGCGCTTTGCCAGCGCTGCGCCAATCAACGGCAGGCCGGTGCCCACAATGACCACCTGGCCGTCTTCGATGACCTTGCCGATGGTGACCGCCTGCATTTCCTTATTCGTATAATTTGTATAATCAGCCATTGACTTAGCCCTCCTTACCAATATTCTTGGTTGCGTAGCCGTAGCCCGGAACTTCCTTTAAGTTCACCATGCGCATGGTGGAAAACAGGTTTACATACTCCTCGTGATCCTTTACGCCATAGACATATTTCTCCACAAACTCCTTGAAGGCCTCCGGAGTCTTGCTGGCCACGTCATACTCTTTCATGTAGGCGTTATCATAGTCATAGTAGCCGTACAGTTGTGTGGGGTGAGCGCCGTAGGGGCAATGTACCACAGCGTCAACACAGAAAGGCGGAATCGAATTTTTTGTCGGCTCCTGCCGGATCTGGTCATTTTCCACCAGCTCATCGCAGATGACAATGGCCTTGCGCGCGGCCACAATAATATCCACATCATGGAACTCATCGCCAATGATGCGGCAGGTGCCATCGGGACTGGCCTGCTGCGCATGGATGATGGCAGTGTCCAGCTTGGGCACGGGGACGGCCACTACTTTCTCACCGGGAGCAAAGGGGTTGTCCATGTAAACAAACTTGTCATCGGGAAGCTTTTCAATGGTCTTGCGCACCTCCTTGCTGATGCCCCACATGTCGGTAAGAGATGACCCCATCATCAGTTTCACTGGCAGGAACGGAAGCCCCAGGGAAGCGGCATGCAGCATCAGCATAACAACGTCCTGAGAATAGTCCTCGTAAATCAGCTCTCCCTTTTCAATGGCGGCACGGAAACGCCGGGATACATTGGTCACACCGGAATTTGCAGTATAGCAGTTGATATAGGCCTTTACACGTCCTTCTCCAATCAGCAGATCCCAGTCGCCGCCGGCAGGGCCGGCATAAGCAATAAAATCCTTTTGTCCCTGACGGAGAATTTCGTGCACCGCCGCATAGGGCTTGCGGTTTGTGGTGAAGCCGCCAAACGATATGGAGTCGCCGTCTTCAACAAACTTCGCGATTGCGTCATGCAAGGAATACACTTTGTTCATGGTAAAACCCCCATTACAAAATATTTGACTTGATTCGCTTCCTGTAAATTTGCTCATTGTGAGTTTCCTAACTTTCTTCCTGTGCAGTTTAACACATATGGCGCAAAAATTCCTTTGTTAATTTAGCAAAAAGTTTGCATATATTCACCTCACATGATATAATATCCGCAAAGTGGATACTATATTGCCCATTCACGTACTCCGTGCGCGAGCGCCTTGATTTAAGCCGTGGAGCGGAACGCGCCACATGGCAAATGATATCATAATCTTCGGATATGATATTGCCCATTCGCGTACTTCGTGCGTGAGCGCCTTGATTTAAGCCGTGGCGCGGAACGCGCCATATATCCTACATTTCTAATATTTAATATTATAACCTCCCGTGCAGTTATTGTATATTATGACCACAAAGCGCACCGAGGGATCGTGATATGCCATACCTGCCCGCGCTGTGGCATCCGCTTTGGTTTCCGGCTGTGACAAGCTGTGCCATATGGCCGTTCCTGTGAAGAAAAAGCGACCTGGCATCACCGCAGCCAATAAAAACACCATTTATGTCAACTTAGGTTCCCCTCTTTCTATCGGACTCCCGGAGTGTCCAGATCAATATCCGGCTTTGTAATACGAGCTTTCTAGCGTGATCAATAATGCACAACCTTTCCTATTCTGACGAAAAAGCCGGGAAAGAGCCAATCGAGGAGGACCACTCATATGAATAACATAGAATTCTATCTTCAATTAAACCATAATAAATCCTGGAATATGAGCCGCCTGCACTTTCATGATCATTATGAGCTGCTTTTACCCTTGACCAGCCCAGGGAACATTTTTGTCAACGATCAGGTTTATCCCCTTCAGCGCGGCACGCTGTACCTCATTGGCGAAAACACCCTGCACCGCACAATGGCCGTGGATTTTCACACCCGCTATGTGCTGCACATCGGGCAAAAAGCCCTCTCTGATCTGTCCACGCCACAGACCGATTTCACCAGATTGATCCATGAGACGTTTCGCAGGGCCGACCTGTCCCCAACGCAACTGACCCGGCTCATTGAACTGTTTCAAGCCGTGGAGCACCATAAAAACGATGGTGCTTTCGGCAGCGATATTCGCCACATCACCGCATTGCTGGACCTACTCATCACAGTGACACCGGTTCTCAGCTCCTCTAACGCGGGGGATGCAATTCACAGTAAAGATTTCCTGCGCATTATGCCAATTCTGGACTATATCCGGGCGCATCTTGCCGAGCCACTGAATTTGGATCAAATTGCCTCCACCTTTTTCATCAGCAAGCACTATCTCTGCCGGGTATTTAAAAACGCCATTGGCTTTTCTGTGATGGAGTACATCATTCACTGCCGGATCTTACAGGCGAGACGGCTTCTCCAAGAGGGTCACAGTGTTCAGGAGGCAGGAGAACTGTCCGGCTTCTCGGATAATTCCCACTTCATCCGTACGTTCCGCAAGCTCACCGGCACCTCACCCGGCCGCTACGCAAAAGAATATCAAAGCAGCGATCAAATTTTGGTCGATAGCAGGCATTCTCTCTAAAAAAGTTAAGAACCTGTATTCACAGATGGAACTGCCGAAGCAGCGAACAGCTTTTTTGGCGGACAAGGCAAATTTTTGCAGAAATCATTGGTTTGTTTTAAGAAAATTTAACGTGGTATGGCAGAACAATCGCCGTTGATACGGTGCTTTTTGCTGGGAGTACAGGTGCTAGAATTTACAAATCTGTTTTCAATTTTCTGATTGAGCCAATTAAGAGAAAAACCGGGTATACTCCACTCATCGACAGGGAGTTGTCCGGTTTTTGTTTATTTGACCTCTTTCAGCACATCACCATTTTTGATAAAATATTCCACACCGGAGTAGATGGTGGTCAAAACAATCACCGCAACACAGACCGTGTTCAGCCATTTAAAAATAGGCAGGAACATCAGCACAATACAAACCATTGTGCTGGCGGTCTTCACCTTCCCCGACCAGCCCGCTGCGATCACACGCCCCTTGTCTGCCGCTACCATACGCAGGCCGCTGACCGCAAATTCCCGCACAATGACCACAAGCAGCGCCCAGCCGGGCATCTGCCCAATTTCCACAAACCACACCAGGGCCGCCGCCACAAGCATCTTATCGGCCAAAGGATCCATAAATTTTCCAAAGTCTGTAATTTGATGGTGGTGTCGGGCGATATAACCATCTAAAAAATCCGTTAAGCTGGCAGCAACAAAGACCGCCAGTGCCCAATAATTGGCGCCGGGCACATTCAAATATAGCACCATAAGAAATACCGGAATCATAATCACACGCAGAATGGTCAGTTTATTGGCGGTATTCATCCCTTTACACCTCTTTATTCCTCAATTTCCCCCATCAAATCACCGTCAGACATCCCGGTCATGCGCACCGGAACAAACGCTCCAGCCGGGACAATGCCGGAAGCGGTAAATAGAACACGTCCGTCAATATCCGGCGAATCCCCACAGGTGCGCCCTGTAAAACATCCCGCCTGCGCATCCAAGCCCTCACAGAGGACTTCCACCACCGTACCCAGCCTGGCTTCATTATATTCATCCATAATCCGGGACTGTAAATCCACCAAGAGCTCTACCCGATGTGCGGCAATGTCAGCCGGCACCTGATCTTTCATTGCAGCGGCCAGGGTTCCCTCCTCCGCTGAGTACTGGAACACACCCACGCGCTGGAGCTTTTGCTGTTGCAGAAACGCGCACAGCTCTTCGAATTCCTCCTGTGTTTCACCAGGCAGGCCACAGATTATGGAGGTTCGAATCACCACGTCAGGCATCGCTTCCCGCAGCTTGCCGAACAGGCGCTCACAGTCCTCCTTGGTATTACGCCGGCGCATGGCTGACAAAATACGGTTATTACAGTGCTGAATTGGGATATCCAAATAGTGGAGAATCTTACTCTCTCCGGCAATGACCTCAATCAGCTCATCGGTCACGGCCTCCGGGTATAGGTAATGGAGCCGAATCCAATGGAACTCCAACTTGCACAGCGCTTGGAGCAGCTTGGCCAAGCTGCCGCCCTCCTCCAAATCGCTGCCGTAGCGGGTGATATCCTGCGCAATGATGATCAGCTCTTTCACACCCCGCCGGGCAAGGACACGCGCCTCCGCCAGTATTTCTGCCATACCGCGGCTGCGGTATTTCCCGCGCAACTTAGGGATGATACAAAAGGCACAGCCATTGCTGCACCCCTCAGCAATTTTCAGAAAAGCGGTGTAGGGCGGGGTGGTGACGATCCGCTCCCCATCATCATAGGTGCTGTGGATATTGCCGAAGTGCTCCGGGCTCTCTCCCGCCATCAATGCCTCGATTGCGCAGACAACATCGTGATAGCTCCCGGTGCCCAGCATGCCGTCCACCTCAGGGAGTTCCGTTTTCATTTCCTCCCGGTAACGCTGTGGTAGACACCCCGCCACCAGCAGCCTTTTCAGCGTTCCCTCTTCTTTCAGCCGCGCCAGTTCCAAGATATAATCAATGGCCTCGCTTTTTGCTGATTCGATAAATCCACAGGTGTTCAGTACCGCTACATCGGCTCCTTCCGGTTCTCCGGTAACGGTATACCCAGCGGCTTTGCATAGAGCCATCATCTGTTCTGTATTCACCAGGTTCTTGGCACACCCCAGAGAAAGAAAAGCCACCTTATACCCCATAAAACCGCACCTTTCCACGATCGACCGGATGGCTCCACCCATTCCATATCCCATCCGATTTCAAATAAACCGGAAGCAGCGTTTCCCGGGCGATCCAAATTGCAGCCAATTGATGTTCCAATCAACCCCACAGAAGAGCGCAAATGCCGCGAAGCCACCTCTTTATTCCTCCCACACTTCCGCGCCAAATCGCTGAAGGCCTTCCCGGATTTCATCCCAGGAAAAACCCCGGCGCATCAGTGCGTTGGAGAGCTTTTGCAGCTCTCCCGGGTCTGTGGGACTGCCTTTTCGCTTTTGACGCAAAAAGTTCTCAATTGCCTCCTGGGGATTGACGGCCTGTTCCAGGGCCTCATCCCACAACTTCTTTTGGATCCCGCGGCGGCAGAGCTCATACCGCAACTTGCGCGCGCCATAGCCCTTAGCAGAGAGATAACGCACCACCTGCGTGGCATAGGCCGCGTCATTTAAGAGCCCCAATTCCTCCATACGGTCACAGACGGCAAGCACCTCCTCCTCCGGAGTCTCCCGCTGGGACAGCTTTTTCTCCAGTTCCCATCGGGACATGGCCTGACAGGAGAGCAGGTTCACCGCCCTCTCCCTCAATTTGCTTCTGCGGGCGGAAATGACCAGCCTCTCCAGCTCATCTTCGGTCAATTCCCGGCCGGAGTACAGGGAAAAGGACAGTACCTCCTCCTCCCCCACACGCAGACAAGAGCCGTCCTCCATCGCCGCTAGCCATTGGCCGCTGCCGCGCTTGGAGGGCTTTAATTCCTCCAGCTTCATTGCTCTTCAAAATCTTCCGCAGACACATCCACCGCGCGCCCCGCTGCCTTCGCCGCAATTTTTGACTGCGGACTCATCAGCTTGTAGGCATTTTGGCGGATATCTTCTTCCAATTTTTTGGCGACATCCGGTGTGGCCTTGAGGTATTCTTTCACCGCGTCCCGCCCTTGTCCAAGGCGCACCTCCTTCATGGAAAACCAGGAACCGCTCTTTTGAATCAGATCCAGCCGCACAGCCAGATCTACCATCTCGCCCCACTTGGAGATGCCTTCGCCATATAAAATTTCAAACTCCGCCTCCCGGAAGGGCGGGGCCACTTTATTTTTCACCACGCGCGCCCGGGTGCGGTTCCCCACAATTTCAGAGCCGTTCTTGATCGCCTCGACCCGGCGCACATCGATGCGCACAGAGGAATAGAACTTCAACGCCCGCCCGCCGGTTGTCACCTCAGGGTTTCCGTACATAACGCCAACCTTTTCACGCAGCTGGTTAATAAAAATCACAACACAGTTGGTTTTCCCCACAGAACCGGCCAGCTTCCGCATCGCCTGGCTCATGAGCCTGGCCAACAGTCCCACATGGGAATCTCCCATCTCCCCCTCAATTTCCGCCCGGGGAACCAGCGCTGCCACTGAATCCACCACCACCACATCTAACGCTCCGGAGCGCACCAGGGCCTCGCAAATTTCAAGGCCCTGCTCTCCCGTGTCGGGCTGGGAAATCAGCATGGAATCAATGTCCACCCCCAACGCATGGGCATAGGTTGGATCCAGCGCGTGTTCCGCATCAATAAAGGCCACCTCGCCGCCGCGCTTTTGCGCCTCGGCAAGAATATGCAGGGCAAGGGTTGTTTTGCCTGAAGATTCCGGGCCGTAGATCTCAATAATGCGCCCCTTGGGGACGCCGCCGATTCCCAGAGCCACATCCAGGGACAGAGACCCGGTGGGGATCGCCTCCACCACAATGCCGGTATTCTCGCCCAAGCGCATAATGGCGCCCTTCCCAAAACTCCGCTCAATTTGGTCCATCGCCGTCTGCAGCGCCTTCTTCTTGTCGGAGGCCGGCGTGGCGGCCTCTACCGCTGATTTTTTTACTGCCACTGGTCTTTACACCCTTTCCGCTTCATCCGCCGCAGCTATCCCGGCAGATTTTATCCATTGATAACCCCTTCCACCACACGCCAGATTCCCTGGGTGTCGGCAGTGGTCTGAATTTGCTCAAATCCGTTTTGCGCCAGAATCTCCTCCACTGAGGCGGCCTGCCCGATTCCCACCTCAAACAGGAGGCGCCCGCCCAGGCGCAGGGCGCTTTTCCATTTTGCCGCAATTTCCTGGTAAAAGTACAGGCCGTCCGCTCCGCCATCCAGCGCCATGTGGGGCTCAAAGTCCCGCACCGATGGCTCTAAGTGCACAAGCTCTTCCGTAGGGATGTAGGGTGGATTGCAGGCAACTACATCAAAATCCCACAGGGTGGAGGCCGGCGGCTGTAACGCATCCACAGAGAGACAAGTCACCCTGGAATTTAAGTCATTGCGCCGCACGTTTTGCTTGCAGACGCGCAGAGCACCCTCTGACAGCTCTCCCAAGACCACCCTGCAGTGCGGCGCATTGGCGGCCACAGCAAGTCCAACACAGCCGCTTCCGGCGCAGAGATCCAGCATCCTGGCCCCTTCCTCTGCTGCCCGGACGCATAAAATGGCCCGCTCCGCTAAAATCTCCGTATCCATTCGGGGAATTAACACATCGTTTGAGATATCCAGAGAGAGACCAAAGAACTCCCACTCCCCCACAATATAGGCAACAGGTTCTCCAGTCAAACGGCGCTGCACCAATGTTTCAACCCGCCGCTCCAGTTCGCCCGAGACATAGAGCGGCATATCCCGGTAGAGCTGTTCCCGGCTTTTGTCCGATGCAAAGCACAGCAACTCCCGCGCCTCCAACTGGGCACTCTCGATGCCTGCCCGCTTCAGCCGCGCCCGGGTATCCAAAAAAAGATTGTTGTATGTAGTGGCCACGCCGCCATCCCTCCTCAGAACCGCTCATGCAGCCGCCTCTACCAGGCATCTGTCCCTTTTTTCTCCGGCAGCACCAGCTCCAGAGCGCGGATTCCCACCTCAATCATGCCATCCTCCGGCTCAAACGTAGTGAAATTCTGCATCCAGAGTCCCGGAGCCACCAATACACGGGTCACAGCATGATCATGCCGTCCGGCGTAGCGGTTGAATTCATAGCTTACGCCCACCACCAGCGGCAACATAACCAGATGCGCCAACATACGCAAAAAAGGGTTATTGACCGGCCAAACGGTAAACACAATGCTGGATACCAAAATAGACACAAAGATGACCACAAACAGAAAGCTGGTACCACACCGGGGATGATGTCTGGGCTGGACACGAACGTTTTCCACCGTCAAAGGCAATCCAGCCTCATAGCAAAAAATCGTCTTATGCTCCGCCCCGTGATATTGGAACACACGGTGGATGTCCTTCATTCTGGAACAGAGCGCCAGGTAGCCGATAAAGATCGCAATCTTAAACAGCGCCTCCGCCAGGTTCCGTACAATCACAGAGTTTGTAAACAGAACCACAACCGTCCCCAGCAGCGTGGGCAAGAAGAAAAACAGCCCAATGGACATTGCAACTCCCAAGATCACCGCCAGCGTCACAATCACCGACATCATTTTTTCGCTGCCCAGCTTCCTTTCCAGCCACCGCTCAAATTTGGAGGGTTCCTCCGCTTCCCCCTCCTCCTCCGGATAAAACTCAGCAGAAAACATCAGCGCCTGTACGCCATTTACCATGCTGTCCAGAAATGTGACAGAACCGCGGATCAAAGGCCAACCCAAAACCGGGTGGCGCTCCTTAATCAGCTTCAGCTCCTTCTCCTGGATCTCCAGTTCTCCGTCCGGACGGCGCACCACCACAGCCTGCTTTTTGGGGCCGCGCATCATAACTCCCTCAATCAGCGCTTGGCCGCCGCACATGGTCTTAAAGCCTCCGGCAGGTGCGGTGCAGGAGGTCTGTGTCTGTTTTTCTTCCATCTTTTTCTCCTTTGCTCAAGGACATGCACATCCGTATTATACCAGCCGCGGGTACGAAATGCAAGAATTATATAGAACTTACGTTCTAATTTGAACGCGAATGGTTACGATACATCCGCCTCCGTCAGCATTACCAATTTCCAAAGTCCCTTCATGACGGGTGATAATCTCCTCACACACGGCCAGCCCAATCCCGGAGCCGCGGGTTTTTGAACTGCCTTTGTAAAACTTGTACTTGATATGGGGCAGCTCATCCTCCGGCACGCCGGGACCATAGTCCCGAATTCGGATCACGGCCTGTTCTGCCTCACAATGTATGGACACATCAATTTGTTTTCCGGAGCCGCCGTGCTTCGCAGCGTTATCCAAAAGATTACAAAACACCTGCCGCAGCCGCTCAGGATCCCCTATGACGGGAATGCTGTCCTCCCACTCATCATGATAGGTCAATTCAATCCCTTCCCTGCGGAAAAATTCCCGGTAGGTATAGACCGCATCTTCCAGCTCCGCTTTCAAATCCATGGGCTCTACAGAAAGAGTAAACCGGCCATCCTCAATTCTGGAAAATTCCAGCAACTCCTCCACCATATTGGTCAGTCTTCTGGCCTCGCTGACAATAATGTCCAGACCCTTCTGCATATCCATCGGTTTTTTCAGTTCCCCGCTTTGCATCGTCTCCGCCCAGCCTGTGATGGCGGTCAGAGGCGTACGTAATTCATGAGAAACAGAAGAGATGAATTCACTTTGCGTTTTTTCCGACCGCTTGATTTTCATAGACATGTCGTTGATGGTGTCAATCAATTCCCCGATTTCATCATCATACTGCTTTTCAATTTGAATTCCAAAGCTGCCATCGGCAATCAATCTGGCGTTCTCAGTGATTGCGGCCACCGGTTCCACAATGGAGCGGACAAAATAGAGGTTTGAAAAATACACCAGCGACAAGATGGCCGCACAAAAAAGCGCAAACCAGGCGATGCTAAAGGCCATCTGCTTGTCCACCTCCCTCATGGAGGTGACCAGACGGATCACTCCAACCACTGTCTGTCCCCGATAGATCACCGGCGCAGAGGCCGCCATAATTCTCTCGTTGGTATTGGGATCCCTTCCGATCCAGACCGTGGCCGTTCGGATTTCCAAGGCCTCTGTCACATCCGGCGTTCCGGGAACCGTACCCGATGTGACCTCGCCATAGTTTGTGTAAAGCACCGTACCATCGGTCTCTACAAATTGGATTTCCATTTGTGCGCTGTATTGAAACGTGGAAGATGACACCGTGGTTTGCGCTGTCGTACGGTACTCGTTTTGTGTGTACTGGTTAAAGGAGGAGGCCGTTGTGCTGGCGACACTGAGCAAATTCTTACTCATGGTTCCATAATAGTAGCTCCATATCATTAACGTAAGCGTCCCAAAGGTGAGAAACAGAATGAGCAGGATGATACTCATGCTATTCACCAGCCAACGCCGGCGGATCCCCCGGATTTTCACCGCATCGTTTATTTTGGGCTGTATAGCCACGGCTTCCCTCCTCACTTTAGCACCCTATCTAGAATATAATTCTCAGTTACCCCATTTATATCCATAACCCCAAACCGTATTGATATACACAGGATTTGTGGCATTGTCCTCAATCTTGATGCGCAGCCGCCGGATGTTCACATCCACGATTTTCAACTCCCCAAAGTAATCCTCTCCCCATACAGCATCCAGAATTTCCTCCCGGGAAAGGGCCTTCCCCGGATTTTCCATGAAGAGCTTCATAATGCCGTATTCCACCTGGGTCAGCTTCACCCTCTGGCCATTTTTTTGCAGAGACCGGTTTCTTATATTGAGCTGGAAGGGGGCCAGGTAAATCTCTTCGGAGTCGGCCTCCGTATCCCCCCCTGCGCGCCGGAACAGCGCATCCACCCGGGCTGTCAGCTCTGCGGGAGAAAAGGGCTTTGTCACATAGTCGTCTGCCCCGGTCATAAGCCCCGTCACCTTGTCCATCTCCTGTGTACGGGCCGTGAGCATAATAATCCCAATTTTATTATCCATGGCACGCATACGCCGGCAGACCTCAAACCCGTCAATATCAGGCAGCATAATGTCCAGCAGCGCCACCGTGGTATCGGGATTTTCCTTCAGCCGTGCCAGAGCCTCTTCCCCGGTCCCCGCCTCCACGGTGGTATAGCCCGCCCGTTTCAGGTTGATGACAACAAAGCTGCGGATATTTTCTTCATCTTCTAAAACCAACACTTTTTTCATCTTCCCTGTCTCCTTTGTTGGCAATCTTTCCTGCTTACTACTCGCTGCCCCAGCCAGTGAAAATGCGGCCGAAGTTCTCCATGACTCCGTTCTGGTCGAGTCCGCAGTTCCAGCTTCCCTCATGAAATGTAGCGGAATAAATGGCCGTGGCGTCCTCCTCCAATTGGAAGCGATTATTTAAGGTGGCGCGGCTGAACCGGTTCTGACCTGTTAAGCGATAAATTGTCAGAAAATTTTCCGGTTCCTTCCCCGGTCCCTCCCAATAGGAAAAAATAACCGCTCGCTGTCCGCTGACAGAGTTATTTTGGGACAGGACAAGAACATCCTTCCACGCCTCCGGAATGACAAAATACCATTCGTCAGTCGTATTGTGGTAAGTGGTAGCAATCTCCACCTCATTGCCGTTGACATCATATTGAATCCATTCAATCAGCCAAAAGGTCCCAGCCGCCTCTTCCTCCGCTGTGGGCAGCATTCTGGGGCGCGGAACCTCTAAAATGGAATCATTATTGATATCCACCGGCTCCACCGAGGTATACTCCCGCAGAACATCTTTGCTCACAGCGGTCTCCGGATCCAGACTGATATTGGTGAGTACACCGTTCTGAAAGGTGATGATATCAAGCGCTTTCCCAGTATCCGCCAGCGTGCTGGTGATATAAAGGGCGGGGATATACTCTGCCAAATAGTTGGCGCGCATCTTATTGAGTACGGTGATCCCCGCGGACAGCGGCGCTGTTCCAACGCTGACAACCTCACTGCCCCCCCAGGCGTAGACCTCCACGTAGCTATTGGTACCTGCCGAATCAATACGGGGAACCGCCAATTCTATTCTGCCGTCCTGGTTGATGTCCAGCAGATTATAGAATCCGCTGTGTTCCACCAAACGCAGTTCTTTTACCTGCAACGCCAGATTTTCCCATGTGGGAACCGCGCTGACCGTCTGATTGCCCTCTGTGCGCCGCTCCTGATAGTCAAAGGAATAGATGCCCAATTTGTTGCCGCCCAGTGCCGTCTGCCAGCTGACCACCACTTCCTTTTCCCCGATGCCATTGATATCCACATAGTCAATGGCATAGATGGACATTCCTTCCCCCTGGATCACGCCTCTGACGGAGTAATTCCCCTCGTCATCCTGGCTAAAAACATAGATTTTCAGGGCTTTTTCCTCTCCGGACACCCGAAAAAAGGTCACAGCGGATTCCTGCACGCCATCCCCGTCTAAATCCAGCAATTGAATGATTGCGGTATTCTTGCCGGAAAGAATATTTACATTTTCCACCACCGGGTTCAGTGTTTTCAGCTCCTCTATCGCCCGGGCCCGCTCCATCTCCAGACTTTCATACCCGGGAAACCGTTCCGGAAGGCTGTATAACTCATCCACCGGACGAAACAAGCAGCCGGACAGCATGGCGGCAAAACCAATCAGTATCAGTGTCAATAAAAGCCGTTTTTTCACGCCGTCCACACCCTTTGCATCAAATCATACTGAAACCTATAAAAACCCTGCTTATCATCATAGCACAATTTTTTTTGCAGGGATATAAGTTTTTTGAAAAAAGGAGACAATTTTGTCCATAAAACTCCCTCCGCCAGAAGTGCTCCGGCAGAGGGAGTAAACCATGCGCGCAGCCATGTCCTGCAAGATTGCAGCTGGTATTTTTTTGCTCCACAGAGCCCTGCTGTCACGGACAAACATTGCGAAACCGCCTCTGACCAAGCCGAATCAAGACAAAACAGCAAGGTATGTCCTAGGGACTGTTTGAAAAAACCAGACGCCCGTCATACCGCCATATGTTCCGCCATACCGCTCCGATTTTCCTTGCCATAAAGCAATGATGCCCGCGAAAAATTGGCTTGTCTGGCAAAAAATCTGTCAGATATGCCAAACGCCCCGATGTTTCAGACAGCCCCTAGCCCGCCTGGGGCAACGTGACAATGGCCTTAAATAAATCCCCGTCTACAACTAACTCAAAGGTGCCGCCCTGCAACTCCGTTAAGCTCTTTGCGATTGACAGCCCCAGCCCTGTCCCCTCCGTGGTTCTGGACGCATCGCCCCGGACAAACCGTTCCATCAGCCGTTCCGCGGACACATTGAGCGCTTGCCTGGAAACATTTTTCACCGTGAGCAACACTTGCCCACGCCCCCTTGTCAGCTCAATATAGACCCTTGTGCCCTCCAGCGCATATTTTACGCAGTTTGAAAGCAGGTTATCCAGCACACGCCACACGTGGCGGCCATCGGAATACACATAGGTCTCCCCTTCCGGCATCTCAAGACATACCGATAAGAATCGCCCCTCCAAGCGCTCCTTATGCTCTCCCAGCGCTTGCTCCAGCAGCTGGCCCATGCTAATTTTCTCCCGGTTTACTGCCATCGCGCCAGTGGCCGCCTTGCTGGCCTCCACCAAGTCCTCCGTCAGCTTTTTCAGACGCAGCGCCTTGCGGTCCAGCACCTCAATATATTCCTGGGCGCGGGGGTCCTTTTGCTCCGTGGTCTTCAGCAAATCAACATAATTAATAATGGAGGTCAGCGGTGTCTTCAGGTCATGGGAAACATTGGTAATCAGCTCCGCTTTGAACCGTTCGCTCTTCATCTGCTCATCCACAGCTGTGGACAGCCCCACCGAGATATTATTCAAGGCCTGCGCATGTTTGTGAAGATCGTGAGGCATCCTTGCCGTGTCAATCCGGTGATTGATATTGCCGGATGCAATGGCGCGCCCCCCCTCCTGAATCCGGTGGAAACACAGTGCCCACCAGCACAACCCGGCCGCGGCCAACAAATCCACCAAAAATACCGGAACGGGATACAACTCCCAAAACAAATTCCGCGCCAAAAAATTAAGAAACAAGTAGAGCAAGAAGCCTGCCACACTCTTCCAGATAATCGGCATTGCTTGGAATACAGCGCCCACAGTCCGGGCACACCATCTCCCCAGTCTCCAAAGCAGGCTTGTCTCCCGCAGTACATGCCCCTTGATGCGTACTGTCAAAGTACGCATCCAAAGCACAGCCAATGCCGCCAATGCCGTACTCATCAGCGCAGCCGCGGAAACTAAATATTGCAGACTTTTCTCCACATCCCCAGACAGCAGATAACTCTCAAACTCATATACGATGGAATCAATCTGCCATGAAATACACCGGAGTATCATATAGATCCCACCGCCGATGAGTAAGATTGACAGCCCGGTGTAGACCTCAAAATAAATTTTTTCCTGCCAGGTCAGCACAATGCTCTCGCTGTTCATCCTATGTCCGCTGGCCCAGAGTATTAAAATAAAGCATCCAAAACCGAGGGCTATAAAAAACAAAACCCAAATTCCCTGATTCACGGCATCGCCCTGCAATCGCTGCATCAGGGCATGCTGATTGTAAAACTCATCACGGGCCACACCATGATCCAGATCCACGTAGAGATCAATCAGACAGGCCGGCCGGATATCCGGCTCCAGCGCAGTTGCAGTGGACAGCGTCCCCTGCAAAGCTTGCTTGTCAAAGAAGTAGTGCTCATAAAATGTGTCCCACACCGCACCCAAATAGTCGGACAATGGACCACTGTGAGAAAAGATTTCATTCCCATTTTGCAAAATAATCAGGCGAAACTGTTCCGCCTGGAAGTCGAAGCCCAACGTGGCGACATATTCACCATCGCCGGACCACGCATCCGCCTCGCCAACGCCAGCCTGCGAAAAAACGACCGCTCCGTTTTCCGCAGACCTGACTTGATAGCGGAAGTTTGTGTTCTCCTCACTGAGCTGACGCTCCAAGCGCTGGATAGTGTCCTGTAGCGTCTGCACCTGATAGTAGTCCAGATTTGCATCTCCATCCATGTCTTTCAGCACCAAATTGTACAACAGGAGCTCCACCGCCATATTTGCGTAGTTGATGAGCCCATTTTGGTAACTCCTATTATTCTTCCAGTCGGTATCCGAAAAAACGAAATACATGGCAGTGTGATATCCACCCATCAGAGCTGCAAAAATGCTCCATAGCAGGACCCCCCATAAAGCCAGCTTAAACACCAGGCTGCCCCTTAGTGATTTCATCCCCCCGCCTCCTTCTCCATCTTGTAGCCCAGGCCCCATACCACCTTTAAATAGCGTGGTTCGGCAGGGTTGATCTCAATTTTTTCACGGAGGTGGCGTATGTGTACGGCAACCGTGTTTTCAGACCCATATGCGGGGTCGTTCCACACCTGCTCATAAATTTGGGTAGAGGAAAACACTTGGCCAGGGAAGGCCATCAGCAGCTTTAAGATATTATATTCAATCGGAGTCAGCGAAACGGGCGTCCCGTCCACCGCAACCTGCTTTGCCGCATCATCCAGCGTAACAGGCCCCACTGTGAGCAGACCGGGGGCCTTATCCGCTCCACCCAACATGGTATAGCGGCGCATCTGGCTTTTTACCCTGGCAATCACTTCCAGCGGATTAAAGGGCTTTGTAATGTAATCATCCGCTCCAATATTCAGCCCCAAAATTTTATCCGTATCCTCACTTTTGGCCGTGAGCAAAATGATTGGAATGTTGCTCTCCTCCCGCAGCCGGGCAGTGGTTCGAATTCCATCCAGCTCAGGCATCATGATGTCCATAAGAATAAGATGAATTTCCCGCTCTGCCACTGCCTTGAGCGCCTGCTTTCCATTATAGCACTTTACAACCTGATATCCCTCACTGCTCAGATAGATTTCCAATGCGGAAACAATATCCGTATCATCATCACAAACCAAAATGGTATCCATGTTTCATTCCGCCTCCCTCGCGCCTGTTTTATTATTTCAGCATAACACAGTCAATTTAAGTTGCAAGACAGAATTTCTTAAGATGCTTTAAAAACATCCATCTTTATTACTCCCTGGCCCAAAAAGCTTTGAAAGAATTTGCATAATTTCCCTTGCCAAC